>Ga0302325_10003070_pt1 | contig 39813 bp, 29 predicted proteins | sample Palsa_T0_2_FD_201948 | JGI IMG/M metagenome (GOLD analysis project Ga0302325, IMG submission 201948) | Peat permafrost microbial communities from Stordalen Mire near Abisko, Sweden - Palsa_T0_2 | ecosystem: Environmental > Terrestrial > Soil > Palsa > Peat permafrost | place: Sweden: Abisko...
GCAGGCAGTCGTTGTACACCACCCGGGCGCAGCCAAACGTGCGCGCCAGGGCCTGCTGCTGCCCCGGCGACGGGTAGATGCGGTACCGGTACCTGACCTGCATGACACCACAGCATGCCACCGGCCTCTGACAATCACGGCGGACTACCGCCGCGGCAGGCACCTGGTTCCGCGCTCCACCTGCATGTGGTCGTCGTGACGGCGTACCGGCGCGGTGTCCTCGATGCGGGACATGCCCCGGTCGTGCCAGGACGCGACGCGGACGGTGCGCGGCGACCTCGGCGCGCAGCTGTCTACACCGCCAATGCTCGCTGCGGGTCAGCGCGCGGGACCTGGCCGTCATGGGGGCCCCGCTGGCGAACGGCGGAGTGAATCCGGTCACCGGCGAGCAGGCCATCGACACGCGATACTGCAAGCGAGTGCTGGCCGTGCTGGCCACGGCCGGCCTGTATGAGCATTCTGGGCAGTGGCTTTACGACGTGGGCCTTCCCGGCAAGAGCGGGGTCAGCGGCGGCATCGTGACGGTGTCGCCGGGCAAGGGGAGCGTCGGCACGTTCTCCCCGCCGCTCGATGCGGCCGGCAACAGCGTGCGGGGCCAGCGGATCACCACGTACCTCTCGGAAGCGCTCGGACTCAACCTCTTTGCCTCGGCGCCTGCGGCCTGACGTGGCCGGATCATCGCTTTACTCCGCGCCGGGCCGCGCCACGATCCACCTCCACCGGTGTGACGGCTGGTCGTTGCTGCGAAAGGGGGCCTGTATCGGGCAGGTCAGGGTTTCCTGCCGGTGGGGGCCGGGGCGGGTACGTTACTTTCCTCGGTGAGGGTGCGTTCGGGCAGGAGCAGCAGGGCCCCGGCGAGGAAGCACAGCGCGCCGATCAAGGTACCCAGATTCGACCGCTCGGCGTTGCGGAGCTGACCGGTCGCCGGGCTGATGTAGCCGGCCACGGCGGACACGCCGAAAGCCACGGAGCCGACGAGGTTGAGCAGCGTGATCCACCATCCCCACGACCGGGGCTGCCAGCCGGTCCAGCCGTGGCAGACCTCGAACCAGGCCAGAGCGCTGGCCACCAGGAAGCAGACCGAGCCAATGGCGTCGGGCCGCCACACGTGCTGATGCGCGGCCGAGGCGGTGAGGTCGACCCGTAGCGCGTTCCCGGTGCTGAGGTTGAAGAACACGGTCCCGGCCAGCTGGATCGCCGTCGCCCACCAGTCGATCCGGCGGGGCTGGAAGACGAAGAAGCGCCGCTGGTCCGCGTGCGATGGCTGCGGGCCCGCGTCCACGGCCTCCCGGTAGGTCAGAAACCCAGCCGCGGTGAAGAACAGTGAGCCGATGAAGAAGGTCCCGGCGTCCCAGCGGGTCCCGGCGGCACTGGCGTAGCCGGGGACCGCGCCGACGGCGAACAGCAGCGAGCCCACCGCGAACAGGATGGCGATCCACCAGTCCCGCGCCCGGGGGGCCCACCACGTCGAGCCGGCCGCCGCGGTGTCCTGCAAATGCTTGCGGTGGCGGCGGGAATCCCAGTGCGCCACCACGCCGTCCGGGCGGACGTGCTCGACGAACGTCACGAAGGGGCCGACCCGGCCCTGCCGGGCATCGCCCTCCCGCACGGACATCGGCGTCCTATCTGATCGGTTCAACCCACCCGGCCCTGATAGCAGACTGCCCGGCCCTGATGCTTGCGGCCTCACCCGCCATAGGTGATGTGTCCCTCCTGAAGGGCAGCCAGCATGGCGGGTAGTGCCGCCTCCGGCCGGACAGCGAATGCCACGGCACAGGATCACGGGGCGGGTGTTCCGATCGAGGAGGCGGGCGGTTATGCCATTGCACGAACGTGACACGGTGCGGGAGCAGCTAGACGAGTGCGTGTTCGTCGGGCACGACCTGACCAGGGAGGTGCCCAAGTACCGCTTCCCGTCCGAGGAGTCGCCGGCGCGCGAGGCATACCAGGTGGTCGCGGACGAGGTGATGCTCGACGGCAATGCCCGGCAGAACCTGGCCACCTTCTGCCAGACGTGGGAGGAGCCGGAGATGCTGGCGCTGATGGCGGTGTCGGTCAACAAGAACATGATCGACAAGGACGAGTACCCGCAGACCGCGGAGATCGAGGCCCGCTGCGTGCACATGCTGGCCGACCTGTGGAATGCGCCGGACGCGGGCAACGCGGTGGGCGCCTCGGCCATCGGGTCCTCGGAGGCCTGCATGCTGGCCGGCATGGCCGCCAAGTGGCGGTGGCGGGCCAGGCGGCGGGCCGAAGGCAAGCCGACGGACCGGCCGAACATGGTGTGCGGCCCGGTGCAGGTGGTGTGGCACAAGTTCGCCAAGTACTGGGACATCGAGATGCGAGAGGTCCCGATGTCGCATGGCCACTACATGATGGATCCTGCCTCGATGCTGGAGCGGGTGGACGAGAACACCATCATGGTCGTCCCGACGCTCGGGGTCACCTACACCGGCTCTTACGAGCCGGTGGAAGCCCTGTCCGCTGCCCTGGACAAGCTGCAGGCCGATACCGGCCTGGACATCGACATCCACGTGGACGGGGCCAGCGGCGCCTTCCTCGCCCCGTTCTGCGCGCCGGAGGTCGCCTTCGATTTCCGGCTGCCCCGGGTGAAGTCGATCAGCGCCTCCGGGCACAAGTTCGGGCTGGCTCCGCTGGGCGTCGGCTGGATCCTGTGGCGGGACCGCGCGGATCTTCCCGAGGATCTGATCTTCCACGTCAACTATCTGGGCGGCGACATGCCGGTCTTCCAGATCAACTTCTCCCGGCCGGCCGGGCAGGTCATCGCCCAGTACTACAACTTCCTGCGCCTCGGCCGCGAGGGCTACCGCAGCATCCACCAGGCGTCCTACCAGACCGGCCAGTACCTGGCGGCCGAGATCGTCAAGCTGGGCCCGTTCGAGCTGCTGTGCGACAGCAACCCGGCCACCGGAATCCCGACGGTCACCTGGCGGATCCGGGAGGGCGTCGACCCCGGCTATACCTTGTTCGACCTGGCCGACCGGCTGCGCACCAACGGCTGGCAGGTGCCCGCCTACACGCTCACTGGGACGGCGTCCGATATCGCCGTGCAGCGCATCCTGGTCCGCCTGGGCGTGAGCCGGGACATGGCGTCGCTGCTGCTGGGCGACTTCCGGGACGCCGTGGCCCACTTCACGAAGCACCCCGTCACCGTGTCCATGACGAAGGAGGAATCCGGCGGGTTCAGCCACCTGTAGCGGCCTTCTCACCGGGCAGAGTTTCCCGCAGATCCTGCGGGAAACTCTGCCCGGACCCGTGGCGCACCGGGGTGGGGGCGCCCGAGGAGGGGCCCGGACGCGCCGCGGGGAGGGCGGCGCGGCCGGGGCTGAGCGCCCCGCTGGACCATCAGGGGCGCCCCCGGGGGGAGAGGGCATGGCCAGCGGGGCGCGCTATGGGGCCCTTTCCGGGCGGGCGTCAGAGCCGTGGCCGGAAAGGGCCACCCACAGAATCAGCGACAGGCCTGACCGTTTACTGAAGTTTGCCCGCTTACAACCTGAATCTTACTGATAAGTAACCTATGCGCCTGGCGAGTACGGGATGGCGGCCGCAACGGGCGGGGAATGGCTGGTCAGCTGGGCCGGAAATTCCCGGCGAGGTGCGCGAGACAGGCGGGGCGACGCAGGCCAGGCGACACGGGCGGGGCGCGACGCGCCGGGGCGGGAGATGCTCCCGGCCCGGCGTCGTTTAGCCTGGTCAATCCCGGCGCGGGTCCGAGAGCACGACGACGGACCGGGGACCGACGGTGCGGCGCTGGCCGGCGGCCTGGGCCGCGGCGGAACGGCCGCTTGTGGCGGGGTCGTAGGTGTCGACTTCCAGGCGCCAGCCGGCGTTTTCCCGGGTGGCCGGGAGGACGAAGTCCAGTGGCTCCCACCAGGCGTTCACCAGGACGAGGAAATCGTCGTCCAGCAGTGGCGTGCCATCAGCGGCACGGTCGGGGTCGTCGGATCCGTCCAGGTACAGCGCGATGGCCAGGGCGCCGGCGTCCGACCAGTCGGCACTCGTCATCTCGGTGCCGGTGGGGGTGAACCAGCGCAGCTCGGATGCTTCCGCGCCGGAAAGGAAACGCCGGCGGCGGAAAACCGGATGTGCCTTGCGGAGGGCGACCAGCCGCCGGGTGAAGTCCAGCAGTTCCTTGTCGGCGCCGGCCCAGTCGAACCAGGTGATCTCGTTGTCCTGGCAGTAGGCGTTGTTGTTGCCCTGCTGGGTCCGGCCCAGCTCGTCACCGCCCAGCAGCATCGGCACGCCGAACGACAGCAGCAAGGTGGCGAGCATGGCCCGGGACTGGCGCGCGCGCAGCGCGAGGATGCCGGGGTCGCTGGTGGGGCCTTCGGCCCCGCAGTTCCAGGAATTGTTGTCGCTGGTCCCGTCCCGGTTGTCCTCGCCGTTGGCCTCGTTGTGCTTGTCGTCATAAGAGACCAGGTCCCGGAGGGTGAAGCCGTCGTGGACGGTGATCAGGTTGACCGAGGCGGTGGGCCGGCGGCCGACCGTCCCGTACAGGTCCGACGAGCCCGTGAAGCGGTTGGCGAACTCGCCGATCCCGACCGGGTGGCTGCGCCAGAAGTCACGCATCGTGTCCCGGTACTTGCCGTTCCACTCCCGCCACAGCGGCGGGAACCGGCCCAGGTCGTAGCTGTCCATCTGGCCGACGTCCCACGGCTCGGCGACCAGCTTCGCCCGGCACACCACCGGATCCTGGGAGCACATGTCCAGGAAGGCCGACACCTTGTCGAAGGCGCCTTCCTGGCGGGCCAGCGTGGGGGCCAGGTCGAACCGGAACCCGTCGGCGTGCATCTCGGTCAGCCAGTAGCGCAGCGAGTCCAGCATCAGCTGCAGGGTGATCGGGTCGCCTACGTTGAGTGAGTTGCCGCAGCCGGTGGTGTCGTAGTACAGGCCGGGGTGGCCGGGCTCGACCCGGTAGTAGGCCAGGTTGTCGATGCCGCGGAAGCACAAGGTGGGACCGTCCGGCCCGGCTTCGGCGGTGTGGTTGAACACCACGTCGAGGATCACTTCCAGGCCGGCCCGGTGCAGCGCGTCCACCATGGCCTTGAACTCGCTGACCTGCCCGCCGGGGCGGCCGGCCCGGACGGCGGCGGAGTACCCGTTGTGCGGGGCGAGGAAGCCGATGGTGTTGTAGCCCCAGTAGTTCGTCAGCCCCCGCTGGATGAGGAACGATTCGGGCACGTTCTGGTGCACGGGCAGCAGCTCGACGGTGGTGACGCCCAGGTCCTTCAGGTGCGCGATGGCGGCCTCGTGGCCCAGGCCGGCGTAGGTCCCCTGCAGCTGCGGGGGGATGCCAGGATGGCGCATGGTGAAGCCCTTGACGTGGATCTCGTATAGCACCGTGTCCGCGTACCGGTACCACGGACGCTTGTCATCCTGCCAAGTGAAACCCGGGTCCACGACCAGGCTCCGGGGCACGTGCCCGGCGGAGTCCAGGGTGCTCGGCTTGCGGGGGTCGGTCTCGTCCTGGCCGAGCACCTCGGGCCCGAACGAGACCGTTCCGCTGACCGCCCTCGCGTAGGGGTCGAGCAGCAGCTTGGCTGGGTTGCACCGCAGCCCCCGGGCCGGGTCCCACGGGCCGCCGACGCGGTACCCGTAGGACTGGCCCGGGCCGACTCCCGGGACGAAGGTGTGCCAGATGTCGGCGTCGTTATCGGCCAGCGGGATCTGGGTTTCGGTGCCTGCCGCATCGAACAGGCACAAGGTGACGCTGCCGGCGACGCTGGAGGCGAGCGCGAAGTTCGTGCCCGCCATGCCCAGCTGCTCGCCGGGTGTGGCGCCGAGCGGGAACAGCTGGCCGGGCAGCGCGGTGGGGCCGGCGTCAGGGCCGGACCGGGCGGCCGGGACGGTCCCGGCCGCGGTGGTGGTCTGGCTGCTGGTCATTGCTGGGCCTTTGCTGCCAGGTCGCGCAGGACGTCTCCGAAGGCCCGGACCTCGCCGTGGCGGCGCAGGATCAGGTCGGCGATCAGGCCGGTCCATCCGGTCTGGTGGAAGGCGCCGATCGCGGCGCCGTTGTCGCCGTGGAAGTACTCGCTGAAGATCAGGTTGTCCTTCCAGGCGGGGTCGGTCTGCATCCGCTCGGTCCCGCCGAAGCAGGGCCGCCGTCCGTCCGCGTCCCTGGTGAACAGGGAGATCAGCCGGTCCTGCAGGTCGGCGACGATCAGGTCCAGGCTGAGCCGCTTGCCCGAGCCGGTCGGGTACTCGACCTCAAATTCACTGCCGTAGAACCGGTGGTAGCGCTCCAGTGATTCGACCACCAGGTAGTTGACCGGCATCCAGATCGGGCCGCGCCAGTTGGAGTTGCCGCCGAACATGGACGACGTCGACTCGGCCGGCTCATAGTCGATGGAGGACTGGTAGCCCTCGGCGTCGAACTGGTAGGGATGATCGCGGTGGTAGGCCGACAGCGCGCGCAGCCCATGCGGGGACAGGAATTCGCTCTCGTCGAAGAGCTTGGCGAACAGCCGCTCCAGCTGGGCGGGCCGGGCCACCGACAGCAGCAGCCGCTGGCCGCCCGCCTCACCACGCAGCTGCGGGGTCTCGGCCAGCTTCGCCGCGTCCCCAACGCCCTCCTGCTGCAGGAAACGTGTGAAGTTCTTGTTCATGGCCAACGCGTTGTCGAGCATGTTGCCGTCGATGACCCCTGCGGCCAGCGCCGGGATGATCGAGACCATGGAGTGCACCTTGACCGGGACGGTGTAGCCCGACGGGGTGACCAGCCGGTCGTAGAACAGCCCGTCGGTGTCGTCCCACAGGCCCTGCTGGTCCAGGGCGTTGCGGATGCCCGCGAAATGCTCCAGGAACTTCAGCACCAGATCCTGGGCCTTGCGCGTGCCGGACCACTGCAGGACGGCCGCCATGACGCCCAGTGACAGGGCGTAGGAACCCATCCAGCCGGTGGCGTCAGACTGCTCCAGGGTGTAGCCGGCGGGCAGGTGCGAGCGGTCGATGGGGCCGATGTTGTCCAGGCCGAGGAAACCGCCCTCGAACACATTGTTGCCGTTGGCATCCTCACGGTTGACCCACCAGGTGAAGTTGACCAGCAGCTTGTCGAAGACCCGGGACAGGAAATCGAGGTCGCGGCCGCCGTCGATGGCGAACACCTGCAGCGCCGCCCACGCGTGCACCGGCGGGTTGACGTCGCCGAAGTCCCACTCGTACGCCGGCAGCGCGCCCTGCGGGTGCTGGAACCACTCCCGGCAGATCAGGATCAGCTGGTACTTGGCGAAGGCCGGGTCCAGGTGGGCCAGCGTGACCGTGTGGAAGGCCAGGTCCCAGGCGGCGAACCAGGGATACTCCCACTTGTCCGGCATCGAGATGATGTCGAACCCCTCGAAGTTGCGCCACTTGGAGTTCCGCCCGTTCTTGCGCACGGGCGGCGGTTCCGGCTGGGTCGGGTCCCCGTCCAGCCACCGGGCGACGTCGTAGTAGAACAGCTGCTTGCTCCACAGCATGCCCGCGGACGCCTGCCGCAGCACCAGCCCCTCATCCGCGCTCGCGCTGGCCGGCGTCAGCTCGGCATAGAACTCGTCGGCCTCGGCCCGCCGCTGGGCCATCACCTTGTCGAAGTCCTTACCGAGCGCGGTCGCCGCCTGCGCCTTGGTGCGCTGCTTCCCGCCTGCGGCCGGCCGCAGCCGCAGCCGCAGCTCAGCGGTCTGCCCGGCCGGCACGGTGACCTGGTACCAGAACGCGCACTTGGTCCCGGTGCCGACCGGGTTGACCGTGGCCGCGCCGTGGATCACATGGTCGTTGATGCCGTCCTTGGGATACGGCGTGACCGGTTCGCCGCCGTACAGCCCGGCGAAGTTGGTCTCGTTCTCGCAGAACAGCAGCTGCGGGCCGGCACCATCCGGGCCAGCCGCCGCGAGCAGCTCCAGGGTGCCCAGGAACGGGTGGTCGATCGTGACCGACCGGTCCCCCGAAGCCCGCAGCCCCGGCCGGGGCTCCGTCTCCTCCGTATCCCAGGACCAGGTGTTGCGGAACCAGGCGGTGGGCAGCACATGGACGGTTTCGGCCTCCGGGCCGGCGTTGGTGACCTGGATGGCCATCAGCAGGTCATCGGCGCTGGCCTTGGCGTAGTGCACCTCGGTGATCCAGTACCGGTCGCCGTCGAACGCGCCGGTGTCCAGCAGCTCATACTCCGGCTCATACCGGCTCCGGCGGGCATTGGTGTCGATCAGGTCCTGATACGGGAACGCGGCCTGCGGGTAGTGGTACCGCCACCGGTTCCAGGCGTGGCTGGGCAGCGCATCCAGGTACCACCAGTACTCCTTCACGTCCTCGCCGTGGTTGCCCTGCGGGCCGGTCAGCCCGAACGGGCGCTCCTTCAGGATCGGGTCCCGCCCGTTCCACAAGGCCAGCCCCAGGCACAGCCGCTGCTCGACATCACAGAACCCGGCCAGGCCGTCCTCCCCCCACCGGTAGGCCCGGGACCGCGCCTGATCGTGCGGCAGGCTATCCCACGCGTTCCCGTCGGCACTGTAATCCTCCCGCACCGTGCCCCACTGCCGCTCGCTCACATACGGCCCCCACCGGTACCACTCCCCCGCCTGCCGCAACCCATCCTCCAGCCGCCCGAACCCAGCCACCCGATCGCGCTCAGCGCCCATTGCCGATCCCTTCGCATCGATATACGGCAATCAGTGGGTGCCGACCTCAAGAGCAGACCTAATCGTGGCGTGAACTGACGTTCATGGCCGGTCCCAATGCCTTTATATGCGGGTGGCCGGCATCGGCTCATCACCTTCTGCGGGTGATGATTCCGGCCTCGAATTCAGCCACATTTGGGACGTGAGCTAGCGCCAGGTGAACGGCTGGCTAATTAACGGCCGAGTGGCGATCGGAGGCTGGCGTGACGACAGCACAGATCCTCATCGGATTCGGGCTGATTATCCTGCTGGCCGTCGGCTCACAGGTGCTGGCCAGCCGGCTGCGCATTCCCGCGCTCATCGTGCTCCTGCCGGCCGGTTTCGCCGCGGGCGCGCTGACCGGCGATGTCAACCCGCAGCACCTGCTCGGTGCGTCGTTCCAGCCGCTGGTGTCGTTGTCGGTGGCGGTCATCCTGTACGACGCGGGCCTCGGCCTGGATCTCCGCAAGCTGAAGGGTCACACCCGCAAGGTGGTGATCCGCCTGATCGTCCTGGGCGTGCTGATCACCTGGGTGCTCGCCGCCGCCGTGGCCGCGCCGCTGCTCGGCATGTCGCGCGGTGCGGCAGTCATGCTCGGGATCATTCTCGTCGTCTCCGGGCCGACGGTCGTCGGACCGCTGCTCGGTTTCGTCCGGCCGACCGAACGGCTGCAGCGCGTCCTGATCTGGGAAGGCTCATTGATCGACCCGGTCGGCGGAGTACTCGGGGCGCTGGTGTTTCACGCTGTCTCCGCGAGCACCAGCAAAGGCCCGGGCAGCCAGCTCGCGCAGTTCCTGCTGAGCGTCGCGGTCGGGCTGGCCGGCGGCGTGGCCGGCGCCGCTCTGCTCTGGCTGCTGCTGCGCAAGCTCCGGCTGGGCGAGGTGCTCGGCACCAACGCGCAACTCGCCGCGGTGGTCGGGGTAGCTGCCGGGTGCGACGCTCTCCGTGACGATACCGGGCTCATCGCGGCGATCTTCATGGGCCTCGCGCTGGCCAATATGCGGGGCTTTGACATGCCGGCCCGCCGCCCATTCTTCGAGACCCTCGTGCAGCTCATTATTGGCGTGCTGTTCATTTCCATTTCGGCTACCGTTACCCCGCAGTCGCTCCGGCACCTGATTTTGCCCACGCTCGTCCTCGTCGCGGTCCTGGTCATCGCGGCCCGGCCCGTCGCGGCCTTCGCGGCCACGCTGAAAACGGATCTCCCGAAAGGCGAGCGCGCGTTCATCGGCTGGATGGCCCCGCGCGGGATTGTCGCCGCTGCTACCGCCTCGACGTTCGGGGCGGGCCTGGCGGCCAAGGGAATCGGCGGCGCGGCCAAGATCCTGCCCGCGACCTTCCTCGTGATCGTGGCGACGGTGACCCTGTACGGCCTGACCGCGGCGCCCGTGGCCCGGCGGTTGCGCGTCGGCCGGCCCGACCGCACCCGGCCGCTCCTGGTCGGCGGCGACGCGTGGGTCATTGACCTCGGGCTGGCCCTGCGGTCCGCCGGCCTGGAGGTGCTGATGTGGGCCGCCCTGGATGGCCAACGCGAGCAGATCAGCCAGGCCGGCCTGGAGCTGGCCCCCGGCGAGCTGCTGGCCGCCGCCACTGGCCGCGGCGCGAGACTGGAGGGGATCACGGCCGTGCTGCTGCTGACGGACGAAGACGACTTCAACGCCCTGGCCGCGGTCTTGCTCCCGACCAGCGTCGACGGGCGGGTATACCGTCTCGCGCCGCAGCGGCCCAGTCACGGGGTGGTCGCTCCCTACACCGGCGGTGAAATCCTGTTCCGCAAGGACCTGACCCGGCGGGCGGTCACCGACCGGTACGCCGGCGGCGCGCGCATCACCGTTCAGCGAGCCGACGGCGCGCCGGCCGCCGCGCACGACACCCCGTTCGCCGGGCACGACCTGCTGTTCCTGGTGCGTGCGGACGGGCATCTCGCGGCCGTCACCCAGGACGATACGCCGGTCCCGCGGGCGGGCGACACCATGGTGTCCCTAGGGCCGGTGCCGGTGCCGGCGGCACCGGCCACATCATGAGCGCGTGCGGGGCGGAGCGGCGATGACCTTTCATGTGCGCCTGGTCAGCCCGCCTGATCAGACCGAGCGCCTGGTCCGGCTGCTCGGCGGCGATCCCGGTGTCTCAAATCTGGTGGTGCTGCCGGGAACGGCCCGGCGGCCGGATGGTGATGCCGTGCAGTTTGACGTGCAGTCCCGGTCCGCCAACTCCGTATTCCGGCAGCTGGAGGCCTTCCCGGTCGACCGCGGTGGGACGGTCGCCATCGAACAGGTGGATGCGACGCTCGGGGACGAAACAGCCCGGGCCGCAGAGCACTTTCTTGTCCAGCGAGACGCCGTCCCGGTCTGGAAGATCGTCGAGGCCAAGATCCGCTCCGACGCCGTCTACGCGCCCAGCTTCTACAGTCTCCTGATCATCGCCGGGCTGATTGCCGCAGTCGGCATCCTGACCAACTCCCAGATCCTCGTGGTCGGAGCCATGGTCGTAGGGCCGGAATACAACGCGATCATGGGCGTGGCGCTCGGCATCGACAAGCGGAGCATGCGCCCGGTAATGCGCGGCGCCCTCGCCCTGCTGGCCGGATTCTCCGCCGCTATCGTCATCACCCTGCTCTTCGGCCTGATCATTCGCTGGACCGGGCACACGCCGAGGCTGTACTCGGCCGGGCTGCGGCCCGTCTCGGCCCTGATCAACAGCCCGAACTTGTTCTCACTCGTCGTCGCCGTGCTGGCCGGAATCGTCGGTGTGGTCTCATTGACCGAGGCGCGAGCGGGCGCTCTTATCGGCGTCTTCATCTCGGTGACGACCATCCCGGCCGCAGCCGACGTGGCCCTGTCCCTCGCCTACTCCAGCTGGAGCGAGGCGAAGGGATCGGCGTACCAGCTGGTGCTCAACGTGACCGTGCTGATCGTGGTCGGGGCGCTGATGCTGCGCCTGCAGCGAATCATCTGGCGCGCCCGCGCCCCTCGTGGCGGGTGACTTCGTCACGACGGAGGTGACTTCGCGGGGAGATCGGAGGAACCGGCCGGGCCGGCGGCCGGAGGGCTGGCCGGGCTGGCGGCGGGCTCGCGGCCCCCTGCGGCAGCCGGGGCGACGGGCTGCGGGGCGGCTGCGGCCGGGCCGGCGCTGGGCGGAGGGCCCGTCGCGGCGGGCGCGGCAGTGGCTGGAATCGGAGTGAACCGGGCGGAAAGGACGTAAGCCACCACGACGGCCACGATCACCAGCGGCATGACGGCCAGGCCGTCCGAGGCCAGCAGCAGGGAGGCCAGCAGCACGGAGGTCAGCGGCAGTCTGAGCATGACCACGGACATCGCGGCGATGCCCATGGCCACGCCGTCGACGAGCGGCAGACCGGGCAGGTGCGACAGCGCGACCCCGCCCGCCGCCCCGAGGAACAGGGCCGGGAACGTGGGACCGCCGCGGAAGCTGCTCAGCGACACCCCGTACGCGATCCCCTTGCAGACCAGGAGGAGCACCAGTGCCCCGACGGTGTAGCTGGCGGCGTGGTCCACGAAGGGGCCGAGGGCGGACTGCCCGGAAAACAGCACCTCGGACGAGCCTTTCCCGGTGCCGGCGGCGAACGCGATGGCCAGGCCCGCGACGGCCAGGCCGACCAGCGGGGTGAAGAGCACCATCCGCCGCTCGACATAAGGCCGCAGGAACAGCCCGAGCCACCGGATTCCCATGCCGAACGGGACCGCCAGCAGCCCGATGGCCAGGGCCCAGCCGAACTCCCCGAAGGTAGGCGCGCCGACGTGCGGAAGGCCCGGGATGGCGAGCGAGAACGTGCCCAGCCCCGTCCAGGCGTTCAGCCCGACGAACACGAGCGAGCCGACACCGGCGGCCAGCAGGCCCGGGACCAGCACTACCTGCATCATCGTCCCGCCGAGGCCGGCGGCCTCCATCAGGAGGAAAGCTCCGGTCAGCGGCGACCCGAGCAGTGTGCTGATGGCCGCGAAGCTGCCGGCTGCGGCGACGGCCGCCTGGGTCCGGGCCGGCGCGTCGCGCTTGACGAGCTTGACCGCGAGGACACCGAGCCCGCCGCCGAGGGCGATCAAGGGGGCCTCGGGGCCGAGAACCACGCCCAGGCTCAACGTCGCCAGCGCGGCCAGCACGATGCCCGGAAGCTCCCGGGGGGACGGTGGCCCCGCCCCGGCCTTGAACCCGTCGGCGGGCGAGTGGCCGCCCTTGCCGGGCAGGTACTTGATGGTCAGGGCCACCAGCACCCCGGCCAGCAGCAGCGGCAGAATGGGCCACCACAGCGGTTCGGCGTGGAAGCCCACGCCCTTGGGCAGGTCGGTGAAGATCCACCCCTGCAGCTCGCTGACCAGGGCCAGAAAGAAGTAGGCCGCCGCCGAGACGGGCGCGCCGATGATCGCGGCGATGACCAGCAGAACGATATAGCTCCGGGACCGCAACAGCGCGAGCGGATCGGGCAGCGTACTCACCGGGCTTCCCTCCTGAACCCGCGCGTGGCGGTGCGAGGCGTAGCAGATCGCACCGCCACGTAATCGCGACTGGGCGGCGAACGCGGTGGCTGAATCAGCTGCCGAGCAGCTTGGCCTTGGCGGCGGTGAACTCGTTGTCGGTCAGCGCGCCCTGCTGGTGCAGGGCGTCGAGCTGGTTCAGCTGGTCGAGCAGCGACGGCCCCGCGGCCGGGGCGGGCTCCTGCGGCGCCTGCTGAGGAGGCGCCTGCTGCTGCTCGAGGCTGTCGATCCGGGCGTTCTGGTCATCATCTTGCTGGGCCTGGTCTGCTCTTTTGTTTGCCGAGCTGCGGCCGACGGCGTACGCGCCGCCACCGACTACCGCCGCGCGCAAGAGCGGGCGCCGTCTTCTCATCGCTGCCTCCTGAAGTCAATGGATCACGTAGCTGAGCGGTCGTCCTAAAGGTTGTCGGGCAGCTCGAGGCCGAGCGCGATCATGAGTTCGGGGGCGGCGGCCATGGCCCGGGGCCCGCCCACCTGAGGCAGAACGGCCCGCAGCACGCCCAGCAGGTCCTGCGCCGTGGCGCCGGCGGCCAGCGCGTTGGCTACCTGCCACAGGTACGAGGCGGGCGGCGCGTCGAGGGCGATGAGCGCGGCGATCTTGACGAGCGAGAAGGTGCGGGCGTCCAGGCCGGAGCTGGCCTGCTCGGTTTCCCGGAACTCCAGAACCTCCTCCAGGGCTCCCTGGTCACCGACGGCCAGAGCGGTCAGTATGTCTACGGTCGCGGCATCGACTTCGGCCTTGACTGGCGATGTCATGATTAGGCTCCTTAGGTCTTCGAGCGCTGAGCGGGTGGCTCACTGCGGCCATCACCCGGATCAATTCTGGCCCTGGCCCGCGGGCGGCGCTTCACCCGCGAAGGATGATCCGGGCACGGTTTCGTCAACCGCCCGCCAGGCCGAAGATGCCATTGCCGGCCACGATCAGCCCGCCCACGATGAGGACCGCGATGAGTATCTTGTTCCCGTTCGCGCGCAGCCAGCCGTTGAACGCCATCAGGTAACGTGTCGTCGCACCAGGCGCGAAAATGTGCACCAGCAGGGGCAGCCACACCAGAGCCGCGTTGATCACGACGACGACGATGATGGCCACCGTGGTGAGTTCGATATCGGCCTTGGAAGTGGCGATCACCTGAACCGCGGCGATGAACGTGACACCCGGCGCGAACAAGAGCAGGCCGACGGCAAAGGCGCTGCCCGGGGCGGGATTGGCGATCATCCTCGAGACGAGCCCCTGCTTGGGTTTGCTGGGATCGGGCTCCTTCGGCTTCCGCCAGGCGAGGAAGGCACCCGCCGCGAGCATCAGCAGGCCGAGGCCGAGCCGCAGGCCGTAGCGGGCAGAGCGCTGGCTGTGGTGGTTCAGGCCGGCGTGGCGCAGAATCCCGATCACCACCAGGCCCATCACCAGGCTCATGATGATCGCGCCCGTTAGGTAGGCCGTGGCGACCAGCCGGGGCCGGGCGGAGCCGAGGTAGACGGCGGATACCAGCAGGGTCGTCGGGGACAGCGCGGCCAGCAGCGCGAGGCCAGCCGCCTGCAGGATCACTGGCGCCGTCCTCCCAGCGACTGAACATCAACGGGCGCTCGGGGCGCCGGGGCCACCGAGGTCCTCACGGATGGGCCGCCATTTCCGGGTGAGCGGGCGGGGCGGGCGGACTGGGTGGGGCAGGCGGGGTGGGCGGCGCGGGCCTGCTGCCGATAAGTTCGATCAGGCCGAGAACGACGAGCAGCAGCACAACGATCACGATGACGACGGCGGCGGAAGGCTCACCCCAGAACACGAAGATCAGCGCGGCCAGGGCCACCGCGGATATGCGCAGCGCCCGGCGGTGCGCGTAGGTCCAGGTACCGACCGGGCCGGTTCGCAGGCCCATACGCTCGCCGCTGTGCCGCAGCCAGCCGAAGCCTGAGGTGAAGGCGCCGCGGGTCCGGACCGCGGTCACCGAGGGACCGGTCAGGAACGCACCAGCGGCGATGACCAGGCCCACAACCAGGACCCAGCGCAGGCCATCCTTGATGAACCGGACGAAGGTATCGAACAGGGCGGCCGCGGCGTTCGCGGGCAGCACGTTGCTCGGCACGCTGTTCAGGTAGATGCCGCGGAAGATCAGCAGCCCGGCGGCGAGCACCAGCATCGAGGCGGCGAGGCCCAGGCCCGCGCCGATCAGGGCGCGCCGGTGGCTGCGGGCCACGTACACGCCGCCGGCCAGCAGTAGCAGGGCCAGGATCGGCAGCACGATCTTGAGATCGTTGACCAGCCGGTAACCGGTCTGCGCCTTGACCAGGTACTTGTCGGAGAACAGGGCAAACGTCGGGTTGATGTACGGGAGCTTGCTGACGATCGTGAAACCGCGTTTGACCAGGTCTTGCTTAACGAGGTCGATGAACGGCCCGAGGTTGAGGACGACCTGGCCGTTGCTGGTGGTGATCGACTTGCTGCCCTGCCCGGAGAGCACTTTCACCAGCTGTGCGTGAATACGGGTATTGGCCGTGACCCACAGCTGAGCGAACTGGGGGCTGGTGACAATGTTGTGCACCTGGCCATGGACGAATCCGGTGACTGCGCCGCTGATCTGCGGGGCGAAGGTCTTCAGCAGCGTTCCGACGCGCGGCAGTCCCTTGCTGGTGAGCGCCGCGGCGGCCTGATTTGCGTACGCGGTCACGTTGACCTGGGTCGTGATCTCATTCGTGATCTTGTCAGTAAGCGCGTTCTGAACGGCCGGATTATGGACGAGTGGCTCGACATTGGCCACGTAACGATCGGTATTGGAGACCTGATTAGCGGTCCAGACGCCCAGCACCGAGATCGGAGCGAGCACGCAGCCGAGCACGATGAGAACCGTGGCCACGGGAGCCCGCCAGCCGACGCGCCGGTGACGGGCCGCCTGCTGGGCGCGCAACTCGGCTACCTCGGCGCGCAGACGTTCGAGCTCAAGTGCCTCGTCGTGGCGGGAGCCTGAGGCTTCGGCTGCAGGATCCGCCGTCGGGGGGCCGACGTCAGGCAAAGGGCACCTCCTGGCCGATGCGTCCGGCGTCAGCCGCCAAGCATGGTGCTCAGTCGGACACATGATTATTCGATTGGCTCACCGTCTCCCGCCTGAGCCGTGGCGCGCTTCACCCGGCCAGGGTGAGTTGTCCGGGGCTGGATGCCCGCATCATCGGCGGTATGAGCATCGGCTCGCGCACGGCGCTGAGTGGCCGCCCGGCGGAGCCCAGGAAGACTCACGGGCCAGTGGATCCGCGGCTGCTACGTTACGCGCGGGCGGCCCGCGGCTACCTGGTCGTGACCGTGGCCCTCGGACTCGCCGGGACGGCGCTGATTCTGGCCCAGGCCGGCCTGCTGGCCCACGCCCTGGCCACCGCGGCCCGCGGCGAGGTCGCGGGCGCGCTGGCGGGCACCCTGATAGCGCTGCTCATCGTGGTGCTGATGCGGGCGGCCGTCAGCTACGGCGGGGAAGTGACCGCGCTTCGCGCGGCCGCGACCGTCAAATCGCAGCTGCGCAGCGCGCTCACCGCGCGGGCGCTGCGGCTCGGTCCCGGGTGGCTGGGTAGTCAGCGGGCGGGTGAGATCGCGACCCTGAGCACCCGGGGCCTGGACGGGCTGGACTCCTATTTCGCCCGCTACCTGCCGCAGCTCGTGCTCGGCGTGCTGGTGCCCATCGCCGTGCTGGCCAGGGTGGCGGCCGCCGACTGGATCTCGGCGGTCGTCATCGCGGTGACGCTGCCGCTAATCCCCGTGTTCGCGGTGCTGGTCGGCTGGCACACCAAGGCGCAGACGCGGCGGCAATGGCGATTGCTGGCCATCCTGGGCGGCCACTTCCTCGATGTGGTGGAGGGCCTGCCCACGCTCAAGGTGTTCGGCCGGGCCAGGGCGCAGGAAGCGGTGATCGCCAAGGTCACGGACGACTACCGGAGAACGACGATGGCGACCTTGCGGGTCGCTTTTCTGTCCGCGCTCGTCCTGGAGCTAGCCGCCGCGGTGGCCACCGCGCTCGTCGCGGTGGAAGTCGGGCTCCGCCTGCTGTACGGCCACCTCGGTTATGAGACGGCACTGCTGGTGCTGCTGCTCACGCCGGAGGCATTTCTGCCGCTGCGCGCGGTCGGGGCCCAGTTCCACGCGAGCATGGAGGGGGCTGCCGCGGCCGGGCGCGCGTTCGAGATCCTGGACACCCCGGTGCCGGACGGGCCGACCGGCCGGGCGGCGCCGCCCACGGTGACGGCGGCAGCGCCCACGGTGACGGCGGCAGCGCCCACGGTGACGGCGGACCTGCGGGTCGCCGAGATCAGGCTAAGCGGGATCACCGTGATCTACCCGGACCGGCCCCGGCCCGCCCTGGACGGGGTCAGCCTGACCATCGCGCCGGGTGAGCGGATCGTGCTGACCGGGCCGAGCGGCGCGGGCAAGAGCACGCTGCTGGCCCTGCTGCTCCGCTTCGTGACCCCGGCGGCCGGGACCATCGAGGCGGGCGGCGCCGACCTGGCCGCAACGGATCTGGAGCAATGGCGGCGGCAGATCGCGTGGGTACCGCAGCAGCCGTACCTGTTCAGCGGGAGCGCGGCCGACAACATCGCGCTGGGCCAGCCCGGCGCGAGCCGCGGCGCTGTCGGCCGGGCCGCCCGGCTGGCCGGCGCCGCCGAGTTCATCGATTCGCTGCCGTCCGGCTACGACACGCCCCTCGGGGAACGTGGCCTGCGGCTGTCGGCGGGCCAGCGTCAGCGGATCGCGCTCGCCCGTGCGTTCCTGCGGGACGCTCCCCTGCTGCTGCTCGACGAGCCCACCGCTCATCTGGATCCGGCTGGGGCCCGGCTGGTCGCCTCGGCCCTGGACACGGAACTGGCCGACCGGACCGTCATCCTGATCAGCCACGGGCGGGGCTGGTCCGGGGGGGCCGGCGGGCGGGCCCTCAACCTGGACCACGGGACGCTGGTGGCATCGGCTGGTACCGGGCGGGCCACGGTCGCGGCGGTGACGACATGACCGGCGCCTCCGTAAGCGTGGGCGAGGCGGGGAGCGGGCGTTTGCCCAGGAGCGGGCCAGCCGGCCGACGGCCGCTGCTGCGGCTGCTCTGGCTGGCCGGGCCGCTGCGCGGGCGGCTGGCACTGTCGGTCCTGGCGGGCGCGGCCGCCACCGGCTTCGGCGTGGCCCTGCTGGCCACCTCCGGCTTCATGCTGGCCCGCGCGTCGGAGCATCCCAGCATCCTGGCCATATCCGTCGCGGTGGTCGCGGTCCGCGCGTTCAGCGTCGGCCGCGGCGTATCCCGCTACCTCGAGCGTCTCACCTCGCACGATGTCGCGTTCCGCGTGCTGGCTGACATCCGGGTGGCCATCTACCGGCGGCTGGAACGACTCGCGCCGGCCGGGCTGACCGCCTTCCGGTCCGGTGACCTGCTGGCCGCGCTGATCAGCGACGTGGACGCCACCCAGGACCTATTCATCCGGGGCATCGGGCCGCCACTGGCCGCGGCCCTGGTCGGCGCGGGCGCCGTGACCGTCGCCCTGCTGATCCTGGCGCCGGCCGGCGGCGTGCTGGCCCTCGGGCTGCTGGCCGCCGGGGCCGTTGCTCCGCCGTTGGCCGTCGCGGCTTCCCGGCGCGCGGCCCGGGCCACCGCTCCAGCCCGCGGCGAGCTCAGCGCGACGGTCACGGACCTGCTGTCGGGCGCGGCCGAGCTGCACGCGTTCGGCGCCCAGGACTCCGCGCTGGCCGCCGCCACCGAGGCGGACGCTAAGCTGACCGCGCTATCCAGGCGGTCCGCCGCGGCGACAGGCCTGGGCAGCGGCCTGGTCACCGGCCTCACCGGGCTCACCGTGTGGGCGGTCCTGCTGCTCGGGGTGGCGGCCGTGGGGCACGGCACGCTCACCCGGGTGCCGCTGGCGGTGCTGACCCTCACCGCGCTGGCCGCCTTCGAGGCAGTCACCGTCATGCCGGCGGCCGCGCTGCAGCTCGGCGCCGCGCGCGCGTCGGCCCGCCGCATCGGCACGATCCTCGACACGCCGGACCCGGTCACCGAGCCGGCTGTCCCCCGGCCGCTGGCGGCCGGGCCCGTCTCCGTTCGGCTGTCGGGAGTGCAGGTCCGGTACTCCCCGGACGGGCCGCTCGCGCTGGACGGCCTCGATCTGGACCTGTCCGCGGACCGCCGGGTCGCGCTCATCGGCCCCAGCGGGGCCGGAAAGTCCACCGCGGCCGCCGTCCTGCTGCGCTTCCGCGAGCCGGCCGGCGGCACGGTCACCCTGAACGGCGCCGACCTGGCCAGCTACGCCGCCGATGACGTGCGAGCGGTGATCAGCGGCTGTCCCCAGGATCCCCACGTCTTCGACGCCACCGTCCGGGACAACGTGCGCCTGGGCCGCGCCGGGGCCAGCGACGACGAGCTGACGGCGGCCGCGGCGCGGGCCCGGCTGCTGCCCTGGATCAATTCCCTGCCGCGAGGCTGGGACACGCCGGTCGGCGCGCACGGGGCCGCCATGTCCGGCGGTGAACGGCAGCGGCTCGCGCTGGCCCGGGCCCTGCTCGCCGACCCGGCCGTGCTGATTCTCGACGAGCCGACCGCCCATCTGGACCCCGAAGCGCGCACGGCTCTCACCGCCGATCTGCTGCTGCTGACAGCGGGCCGTGCCACGCTGCTCATCACCCACGAGCTGGACGGACTCGAGCAGGTCGACGAGATCATCCTGCTGGACCACGGGAAGGTCACCGAGCGCGGCACGCACGCCGAGCTGATGCGGGCCGGCGGCCGGTACCGGGAACTCCGGGATAACGCGTCGTTCTGGCCGGAAGTTATCACCCCATAAGAGTGATGGCAGCCAGCCTGCGGCCGCGATCTGATCAGTACATCAGTCGGATAGCCGGGCAGGGAGCTGATATGGCGGCTAACAAGGTGGACGCGCTGGTGATTTTCGGCGCGACGGGTGACCTGGCGAAGATTGAGACCTTCCCGGCGCTGGTGGGTCTGGTCCAGCGCGGGGTGCTCGACGTGCCGGTCATCGGGGTGGCCAAGAGCGGCTGGGGGCTGGAGCAGTTCCGTGACTACGCGACGGCGTCGCTGCGGCTGAACAACATGGACCCGGACACCGACGCGGCGCGGAAGATGCTCGGGCTGCTGCGCTACGTCGACGGGGACCTTGATTCCGAAGCGACCTACAAGGCGATGTCGGACGAGATCGGCGCGGGCACCCAGGTCTTGTTCTACCTGGAGGTACCGCCGCCGCTGTTCGGGCGGATCGCCCAGGGAATCGCCACGGCCGGCCGCGCCAAGGGTGCGCGGGTGATGGTCGAGAAGCCGTTCGGCACCGACCTGGCCAGTTCGCGGCAGCTCAACGACACGATGCACCAGTACTTCCCGGAAGAGGCGATCTTCCGGGTCGACGACTGGCTGGCCTTTGACCCGGTGGAGAACGTGCTGTTCGTCCGGTTCGCGAACTCGGTAATTGAGCCGCTGCTCAACCGGAACTACGTGGAGAGCATCCAGATCACGATGGCCGAAGCGTTCGACGTGGCCGACCGTGGCAGGTTCTACGACCGGACGGGTGCGATCCGGGACGTGGTCCAGAACCACATGCTCCAGGTACTGGCCACCGTGCTGGCCGAACCGCCGGGCAAGCCGGGCCTGGCCGACTGGCGGGAAGCCAAATCGCAGGTGATATCCGCGCTGCGGCCGCTGAGCCCCGAGGACACGGTGAAGGGCCAGTACAAGGGCTATCTCGAGGTGGACGGCGTGGACCCGAAATCGACGACGGAGACCTACGTCGCGGTCCGGCTCGGCGCTGACACCTGGCGCTGGGAGGGCGTGCCGATCCTGATCCGTGCGGCCAAGACCATGCCGGTCACCGCCACCGAGGTCAACGTCCGCTTCAAGCGGCCGCCGCACGACGTCTTCGGTATCGATCCGTTCGCCGTGCGGGACTCGCTGCGGTTCCGGATCTGGCCGGAGACCGCGGTAGGGCTCACACTGGCCGGCAAAAAGCCCGGCGCCGGGATGGAGCCGCTGCTGGAGGACCTGACGTTCGCGGGACAGCCGGGCTCGGACATGCGTCCCTACGACCGGCTCATCGGCGCTGCCCTGGACGGGGACCGCTGGCTGTTCGCCCGTCAGGACACCGTGGAGGCGGCCTGGGAGGTGGTTGACCCGGTGCTCGGCGACGTCACCCCGGTGCACCCCTACGCCCGGGGCAGCTGGGGCCCGGAGGAAGCCGACCGGCTGCTGCCGGAGCGGGATAACTGGCACGACCCGGCAGGATGAGCGACGGACGGGAGCATGCCATGACGGAGCAAAACGGCCGGCGCCGGGTGGTGATCGTGGGCGGCGGTTTCGCCGGGCTGTTCGCGGTCCGCGCGCTCCGGGGCAGCGCCTCGGTGACGCTGATCGACAGGTCTGCGCATCACCTGTTCCAGCCGCTGCTCTACCAGTGCTCCACCGGCATCCTGTCCGAGGGGAAGATCGCCGCACCGCTGCGCGATCTGCTCAAGAAACACAAGAACGTCGACTGCATCCTGGGCGAGGTGTTCGACTTTGACGTCGAAGGCCGGCGCGTCCTGGCCCGGCGGGTCGGCGGCGAGCGCATGGAGTTCGGCTACGACGACCTCATCGTCGCCGGCGGAGTCCGGCAGTCCTACTTCGGCCATCCCGAGTTCGCCCGCTGGGCACCTGGCATGAAGACGATCTCCGATGCGCTCGCCATCCGGCGCCGGGTGTACGGAGCGTTCGAGATGGCGAACACGGCCACCGATCCGGAGGAACGCCGCACCTACCTGACCTTCGTCCTGGTCGGCGCCGGCCCGACCGGCGTGGAGCTCGCGGGGCAGATCCGGGAGGTCGCCACCAAGACCCTGCGCGCCGAATTCCGGGACATTAAGCCGGAGGATGCCCGGGTACTGCTTTTCGACGGCGGCAGCGCGCCGCTGGCCATGTTCGGCCCGAAACTGTCACAGAAGGCGTCCGACACGCTCGACAAGCTGGGCGTGGAGCAGCACATGGGCTCGATCGTCACCCATGTCGACGAGGGATACGTGCTCGTGCGCGGCCACGACGGCCAGGAGACCCGCTACGACGCCGCCACGGTCTTGTGGACCGCCGGGGTCGAGGCCCCGCCCATCGCCAAGGCCCTCGCCACCGCCACCGGCGCCAAGCAGGACAGGTCCGGGCGCATCCTGGTCGAGAAGAACCTCACTATCACCGGCCATCCGGAAATCTCCGTCCTGGGCGACATGATGAGCCTGGACAAGCTTCCCGGGGTCGCCGAGGTGGCCATGCAGTCCGGGCTTTACGCCGGGCACCGCGTCCGGCACCGGAGCTCAGGAAACATGGCGGAGAAGCCGTTCCGCTACCATGACCTCGGCTCAGCGGCCTACATCTCCCGTGGCAAGGCCGTCGTATCCGCCGGGCCACTGCAGGTCGGCGGCTTCATAGGCTGGTGGATCTGGCTGTTCATCCACATCACGTTCCTGACCGGCTTCCGCAACCGCCTCGGTGCCATGCTCACCTGGTGGCTGGCCTTCACCCGCGACGTCCGCCGCGAGCGGACCTTCACCACGCAGCAAATCGCGACAATGCACGACGTCTACGCGAATCCCCTGGGCCCCATTGACCCCGAGCAGGCTGCCGCAGCACCAGATTCGGCGCCGGACAAGCCCACCGCCCAGCGAGGGTGATGCCGCAGCCCGCGCGCGGGCTCACCCTTGGCGGATGAATTCCGGCGGCCGCTGCGCGGCAATACTGGATGCCGTGGACCCACTCGAGCAGCGCCAGACGTATGAGTGACCCCGCGGAGTCGCTCGTTCAGCGTGTTGCAGACCGCGTGGTCGACCTCGTCGTGCATGCCCTGGATGTGAATGCCCTCGCACAGCAGGTCGACCTGAACGCGCTAGTCGTTCAGGTCGATATCGATGCATCCTTGCGGAAAATCGACCTGAACGCACTGCTCGCCCGGGTCGACATAAATTCCCTTCTCCAGCGGGCCGACCTGAACGCACTGCTGGGCCAGGTCGACATGAACGCGCTACTGAGCCGGGTCGACATGAACGCGCTACTGAGCCGGGTCGACATGAACGCGCTACTTGGCCGAGTCGACCTAAACGCACTGCTCAGCCAGGTCGACGTAGATGACCTTATGCGCCGTGTCGATCTGGACGCCCTGCTCGCCCGCGTCGACGTAAATCCCCTTCTCCAGCGGGCCGACCTGAACGCACTGCTGGGCCAGGCCGACATGAACGCGCTACTGGACCAGGTCGACGTCGATGACCTCATGCGCCGCGTCGATCTCGGCGCACTGCTCGACCGGGTCGATCTGAACGCCATGGTGCAGCGGGTCGACACGGACGCGCTGATCGAGCAGACGGATCTCGGCGCCGTCATCGCCGCGTCGTCCGGCGGCGCGGCGAGCGAAGCGCTTGATGCGGCGCGCAGCCAGGCGGTTGGGCTGGATCAGTTCATCGACCGCTGGACGGGCCGTCTGCTCTGGCGCAAACGTCCCAGGCCGCCGGCCCCGGCCGCCCTGCTGGACGCTCAGGCCGGGCCATGAGCGCCCGGACCCGGGACGCGGGCTGGGTGAGCTGGCAGGGGCACTACGCCGGCTCGGCATCCCGGTTTCTGGCCTACGTCATCGACCTCCTGGTCAGCTCCGGCCTCTTTGCCCTCGGCCTCGCGGCTGCTTCGCTGGTGGCGCAGGTTGTGACCGGCCACTCGGTCAACTGGAACCGGACCAACATCGTCGTCGCCGTCATCTACGTGGCCTGGCAGTTTTTCTACTTCGGTTACTCCTGGGCGGCCAGTGGCCGGACGTTCGGCATGGCGGCCCTCGGCGTGCGCGTGGTCCGCGCCGATGGTAAAGGCCTCGACCCGTGGCGCGGCGTGCTGCGCGCTCTGGTGTTCCCGCTCAGCTTCCTGCTCTGCGGCCTGGGCTTCCTCGGCATCGTGGTGCAGCGCGAGCACCGTGCCCTGCACGACCTGATTGCCGGCAGCGCCGTCATTTATGCCTGGGATGCGCGGGCGGCCCGGCTGCGGTTCCTCGCCCGCGAGACCGAGGCGGGAGCACGTGGCCGCCCGCAGCCCGAGGTGGTAATCACTCAGGACGGGTGATGCGCCGCTGACGTGAGTGCTGACAGCATCCGTCACGGGTCTGCGTGAGCAAAACCCTGAAGGTCCCCTCCTCCGTGGTGGGACCCGTCAGCTGGCCGCCGGTGCGAGGAGCAATTCAGATGAGCGAGCCGTTCAAGGGCACGATCAATACCGATATCCGCGATTCGGCCCCGGACTGGGCCCCGTTCGAGCCGCCGAAGGCCCCGGACGGGGCTCCGAACGTGGTGTACGTGGTGCTGGATGACGTGGGGTTCTCGGCCATGAGCAGCTATGGCGGTCCCATTGAGACACCGAACATCGACCGGATCGCGGCCGAGGGAATCCGCTACACGCAGTGGCATACCACGGCGCTCTGCTCGCCGACCCGCTCGTGCCTGCTTACCGGGCGCAACCACACCCGTAACAGCATGGCCTGCATCACCGAGGCCGCGGTCGGGTTCCCGAACGCGAGCGGGACGATCCCGCCGGAGAACGGCATGGTCTCCGAGATCCTCGGCGAGCTGGGCTGGAACACCTACATCGTCGGCAAGTGGCACCTGTGCCCGACGGTGGAGATGAACCTGGCGTCGACCCGGCGGAACTGGCCGACCGGCCGGGGCTTCGAGCGGTTTTACGGGTTCCTGGGCGCCGAGACCAACCAGTGGTACCCGGACCTGGTCTACGACAACCACCCGGTCGACCAGCCCAAGTCCCCCGAAGAGGGCTACCACTTCACCGATGACATCACCACCAAGGCGATCGAGTTCATCAGCGACGCCAAGGTGCTCGCGCCGGACAAGCCGTTCTTCCTCTACTACGCGCCGGGCGCCGCGCACGCACCGCACCATGTCTCTAAAGAGTGGGCTGACAAGTTCAAGGGCCAGTTCGACATGGGTTACGAGGCGATGCGGGAGCAGACCCTGGCCCGGCAGAAAGAAATGGGCATCGTCCCACCGGAAACCGGGCTGCCGCCAATCAACCCGATAGGGACGCCGGAGACCCGCACAGGTCCCGACGGCCAGCCGTTCCCGCCGCTGGACTACACCAAGCCATGGGACTCGCTGACTGCGGAGGAGAAGCGGCTGTTCGCCCGGATGGCCGAGGTGTACGCCGGGTTCCTGGCGCACGCCGACCACCACATTGGCCGGCTGCTGGACTACCTGGAGGAGACCGGGCAGCGCGAGAACACGATGATCATTGTCGTGTCGGACAACGGGGCCAGCGGCGAGGGCGGCCCCAACGGGTCAGTAAACGAAATGAAATTCGCTAACGGGATCCCCGATGACATGGCGTCGAACCTGGCCATGCTGGACGAGCTCGGCGGGACGAGGACCTACAACCACTACCCGAACGGCTGGGCGATGGCGTTCAATACGCCGTTCAAGATGTGGAAGCGGTACGAGTTCAACGGCGGCACCGCCGACCCGTGCATCATCTCCTGGCCCGCTACGGAGACTGGGGCGACGGCCGGCCGGGGCGAGATCCGCCACCAGTACCACCACGCCATCGACATCGTGCCGACCATCCTGGACACCCTGGGGGTGCAGAGCCCCCCGGCGATCAAGGGCCATGTGCAGAGCCGGTTCGACGGCGTGAGCATGCGTTACAGCGCCGACATGGAATCGGCGCCCTCGGCGCGCAAAACCCAGTTCTACTCGATGCTCGGCTCCCGCGGGATCTGGCACGACGGCTGGAAAGCCATCACCACCCACCCCACGCTCAGCGGCTGGGGCCACTTCAACGACGACACCTGGGAGCTGTACCACACCGACACCGATCGCGCCGAACTGCACGACCTGGCCGCCGAGCATCCCGAGAAGCTCCGGGAGCTGGTCAACCTGTGGTTCGCCGAAGCCGGCCAAAACGGGACCTTCCCGCTCGATGACCGGTCCGCCCTGGAGATCATCATCACGCCGCGGCCGCAGCTGGCCGCGGCGCGCGAGCGCTACGCCTACTTCCCCGGGACCGCGGAGGTGCCCGAGCAGCAGGCGGTGAACGTCCGCAACCGGTCCTTCAGCATCGGCGCGCTGGTCGACCTGCCCGGCCCAGGCGCGCAGGGCGTGCTGTTCGCCCACGGGTCACGGTTCGGCGGGCACGCCCTGTACATCAAGGACAGCCGCCTGCACTACGTCAATAACTTCGTCGGCCTGATGGAGCAGAAGATCGACGCCACGCAGGACGTCCCCACCGGAGTCGACCTGATCCTGTCGGCCTCCTTCGACAAGGACGGGGAGGATCCGCCCGGCGTCTCCACCGGCATCCTGTCCCTGTACTACGGGGACAAGAAGGTCGGCGAAGGCCGGATCAAGACCCAGCCCGGGCTGTTCAGCCTGGCGGGTGAGGGCCTGTGCGTGGGCCGGGACAGCGGCGAGGCTGTGACCAGCGACTATCCGGGCGAGCACCCGTACACCTTCACGGGCGGCACGATCAAGCGCGTCGCCGTGGACGTCAGCGGCGACCCCTACGTGGACCTCGAGCGCGAGGCCCAGGCCATGCTCGCGCGGGAGTAACGCCCCCGAACAGAAGGATCCGGCCGGCGGTGCACGTAAGGCATCGCCGGCCGGAACGTTTGACGGGGGTGGACCCGGTGCCGCGCCGGGGCTGATGCAGCTTAAGGATTTACCGGTGGCGCGCTGCGGCTTACGCAGCGGAAGCCGAGGTGGCAGGTGGCGCTGTCGACGGTCTCGCTCTGCCGGGCGGCCGGGCGGTAGCGCAGGCAGTAATTCGGTGCGCACAGGTGTGAACCGCCCTTGATGACCTTACGGGGCAGGTTCGCGCCGGGCTCGCCCGCCACCATGCTCGGCTCCCGCGCGGTGACCCGGGGATTGCGCGGCACGCAGCACGCGTGCGGTGCGTCGGCGGGATGCTGGGAGGTGAAGTAGTCGCTGGTCCACTCCCAGACGTTGCCGGTCATGTCGTGCAGCCCGTAGCCGTTGGCGGGAAATGAGCCCACCGGGGACGTCCCGCCGAACCCGTCGGTGAGCAGGTTCTGCCAGGGAAACGAGCCTTGCCAGGTGTTGGCCATCATCCGGCCGCCGGGTGCGAACTCGTCTCCCCAGGCGTAGACGGCACCGTCGAGGCCGCCGCGGGCGGCGAACTCCCACTCGGCCTCGGTGGGCAGGTCCCGGCCCGCCCACGCGGCGTACGCCTCGGCATCGGCGTACGCGACATGGGTCACTGGATGCGACCCGCGGGCCCGGCCGCCGGTGCCCGGTCCTTGCGGGCGCCGCCAGCACGCGCCAGGCACGTAGGCCCACCAGTTGCGGTAGTCGCTCAGGTCAACGGGGTCCTGGGTGGGCTGGAAGACCAGCGATCCCGGCACCAGCAGATCCGGGTCGGCGTCCGGGTAGTCCGCGGGGACGAGCGGCCGCTCGGCGACGGTCACGTACCGGGTCGCCGTCACGAAGCGCTCGAACTCCTTCACCGTCACGGGCTGGCGGTCCATCCAGAACCCGTCCACGGTGACCCGGTGCACGGGCCGCTCTTCGGGATAGAAGTCGGCTGAGCCCATCCGGAAGGTCCCGCCGGGAATCCAGGCCATCCCCCGGTGCTGACCGGGTGCCGGTTTCCGTGTCTTCCGCTGCTCCTGATTCGTGACCGCCACTCCTGTAGGGTCCTCTGCTCTGCGCGCCCCGCGCCTCACCCGGGCGGGGTGAGGCGGACGGTTCGCCGGCCGGGCATCGTAGAAGGTGCAGGCTGGAAAGGAGCCGGAATATGAGTGAACACAAGGTGGCGGCTTCCTCGCGGCCGACGGCGCGAGCTCAGGCGCGGGCCCAGCTCGAAACCAAGCTGGGGCATCCGACACCAGCTGAGCGTGCAGCCCGGGGCGCGCAGGCCCGGGCTGAGGTGCCGCGGGAATCGCAGGCGGACTTCAAGGTGCCCGCCGACCGGCCCGACCCGATTACCCTGCTCGAGGAGCAGGCGAAGACGCGCGTGCCGGAACTGGTGCCGGTCCGGTGGGGCCGGATGATGGTCTCGCCGTTCACCTACTATCGCGGCGCGGCCCTGCCGATGGCCAGCGACCTGGCTACCACTCCGGTCTCCGGCCTGACCGTCCAGGCCTGCGGTGACGCACACCTGTCGAACTTCGGCGTCTTCGGGTCGGCCGAGCGCCGGCTGGTCTTTGACGTGAATGACTTCGACGAGACGCTGCCGGGCCCGTGGGAGTGGGACGTCAAGCGGCTGGCCGCCAGCATGGAGGTCGCCGCGCGGTCAAACGGGTTCAGCGGCAAGCAGCGCCGCAAGATCGTCGCAGCCACCGTGGCCAGCTACCGGCAGGCGATGCGCAACTTTGCCGGGATGACCCACCTGGACATCTGGTACGCGCACGCGGACATCGACCAGCTACGGGCCCAGTTTGACACCAGGCTGGACGCCAGGCAGCGCAAGCTCGTCACCAAGAGCGCCGCCAAGGCCCGCACCCGGGACAGCATGCAGGAACTGGCCAAGCTCACCACCACGGTGGACGGTCAGCTGCAGATCGTATCTGACCCGCCGCTCCTGGTGCCGATCGAGGAGCTGATATCCGATCAGGCACAGCGCAGCGCGCTGGAGTCCGAGGTACACAGCATCATAGGCAAGTACCGGCGGACGCTGGAGACCGACCGCCGGCACCTGGTCGACCAGTATGAGTTCGTTCACCTGGCCCGGAAGGTCGTCGGCGTCGGCAGCGTGGGGACGCGGTGCTGGATCGTGCTGATGCTCGGGCGCGATGAGTCTGATCCGCTGTTTCTCCAGGTCAAGGAGGCTGAGGAGTCGGTCCTCAGCCGATTCCTCGGCGCCAGCGAGTTCGCGAACATGGGCCAGCGGGTGGTCGCGGGCCAGCGGCTGATGCAGGCCTCCAGTGACATCTTCCTGGGTTGGCACCGGATCGCCGCCGGGCTGGACGGAAAGCAACGTGACTTCTATGTCCGCCAACTGCGGGACTGGAAGTTCTCCGTCGACATCGACGCCATGGTGCCGAGCGGCATGCGTATGTACGGCGAGCTGTGCGGCTGGACCCTGGCGCGGGCCCACGCCCGGTCCGGAGACCGCATTGCCATCGCCGCGTACCTGGGCGGCTCAGACGTCTTCGACCAGGCCATCACGGAATTCGCCGACGCCTACGCCGACCAGAACGAGCGTGACCACGACGCGGTTGTCGACGCCGTCAAGTCCGGGCGAATCGTCGCTGAACAAGGCCTGTGACATCGCGGCCAGCCGGGCCGGGGAGATCTGCCCGGCCCCGGCAGGACCAGTAAGGGGACGGGCCGGTGGTACTAAACCTGGTGCTGATCGGTCTCGCGATAACCCTCGAACCCTTCCCCCTCACCGCGTTCATCCTGCTGCTGAGCGCCGAGAAGGGCACCTTTAAGGGCCTGGCCTTCGTCCTTGGCTGGCTGGCCTGCCTGGTCATCGTGCTCGCGGCGGTGCTCCTGACGACCCAGGGGAAGCCGCCCGCGCCGAACACCGCGCCGTCGACCGCCGCCCTGGCCATCAAGCTGGCCCTGGGCGTCGCGCTGGTCCTGTACGCCGTGCGCAAGTGGCGCCGGAGGGGCATTCCGAGCAAGCCGCCCACCTGGATGGCGCGCCTGGACGGGCTGTCGCTGTGGGCTGCCGCCGGGCTCGCCGCCTTCCTCCAGCCGTGGGCGCTGGTGGCGGCCGGCGCCGCGACCATCACCCAGGCCAAACTGTCCGGGCCCGCTGACTACCTGACGCTGGTGCTGTTCGTCCTGCTGGCCACGGCCAGCTTCCTGTACCTCGAGCTGTACGCGACGTTCGCGCCCGCCGCCGCCGGCGCCCGGCTCCAGCAGCTGCGGACCTGGCTGGACACCCACCGCGATCAGGTCATCGTCCTGGTGTCCCTGCTGATCGGCCTCTGGCTGGTGGGCAACAGCCTCTACTACCTGGCGTGACGTAAGACCTCCGGGAGTTTTTCCGCCGTTTCCTTAAACTTGAGTTTGAACGTCGGGCTGGTCGGGGGCGGCTGAGCCGCGTTGGGTCTCCTGTGACGCTGGAGGTGCCCCGGCCGGGGCGCCGGTGCTTACGGGGAGCGTTTTCAGTGCATAGCCCTGAGAATGCACCCGGTAAGCCGGGGTGCCGCTGACGGGACGCCGGTTACGGCGCGAAAAATGACTCAGCAGCACCAGGGGCACCTACCTACGGTCAGGCCACAGCGCACGCCGGGGGCGGCGGTGAGCGGTGCGGGGGCGGGCCGATCGTGAGCGGCGACGCAGCCGGGCTCATCTGTCATCCCGGTGACCGGGCAGGCGCCGGGTGGGACCGGCGTTTGCGCAGGAACCTCAAAACTCAGGCGTAAAGGATTCACGGCCAGCGGATCACCAGCATGACCCGCTGCGGGCGACGACTGCAGGGCCCGGAGCAGCCCTGACGCCGGCGGTGGTGGCGAGTGGGCCCGCCCAGGGGGGATGGCCGGCCAATATAGGGAGGTCCGGGAGCGCCCGGAACGGGACGGATGGGTGCTCCGCGCTCCGGGAAGGATCTCGTGTTTCTTCACGCCCCCCTCAACGGACTTGACCTGTCCCAGGCGCCCGTCACGCTTACCGGCAGCTGCGGGCACGATCCGGGGATCGCGTGCCGCTTCGTCTGGGACGTGTCGCACAGCGGCATGGCTGCCCGGCTGACGGCCGTGTATCTGGCCGGCCCCGCCAATCTGGTGCTGCGCCTGACGTGGCTGGTCTTCCTGGCGCTGGTCGCCCGCGCGCTGGTGCACCGGCTCATCAACCGGATTACCAGCCGGGCCGCCGACGCCCCGCTGCACAGCCGGCTGCGGCAGAACGGCGACACCGCGCCCGCGCGGCGGAAGCGCCGGCGGCGCGGGCGGTCGCGCTTCACCACAGACTCCGTGCTGGCGGGGACGAACACGGCCGCCGACGGCCTGCCGCCGGCCGCCGAGACCGCGACGACGGCCGTGCACGAGGCGGCATCCGAACGGCGGCACCAGCGGGCCCACGCCCTCGGCTCGATCCTCCGCAACGCCGCTTCCGTCACGATCTTCGCGATCGCCGTCGCGATCGGTCTCGGTGACCTGGGCGTCAACCTGGCCCCGGTCCTGGCCAGCGCCGGGGTGGTCGGTATCGCGGTGGGGTTTGGCGCACAGAACCTGGTACGGGATTTCCTGGCCGGCATCTTCATGCTGCTGGAGGATCAGTACGGCGTCGGTGACGTGATCAACATCGGTGACTCGACGACCGGGACGGTGGAGGCGGTCAGCCTGCGCACCACGCGGCTGCGCGACGTGAACGGGGTGGTCTGGCACCTCCGTAACGGCGCGCTGGAGAAGGTGGGAAACGAGTCGCAGGGCTGGGCCCGGGCCGTCGTCGACATTCCGGTCCCGCCTGAGCTGGAAATCGGGGATACCCGCACGCTGATGGAGCACGCGGCCAGCGGCATGTGGAAGGACCGGCGCTGGCGCAAGCTGATGCTGGAAAAGCCTGAGGTCTGGGGCGTTCAGGACATCTCGGCCTCGCAGATCGTGATGCGTGTGGTGGCCAAGACGCTGCCGCTGCGGCAGTGGGAGGTCGGGCGTGAACTGCGGGAGCGGGTGCTGTCCGCGATCGATGCCGCCACCGAAGAGCAGGCCCGACCGGGGCCGCCCGCGGGCAAGACACTGCGCCGGACCGCGACCGCACTCGACCCAGGCACGGCCCCGAGCCGCACCGGGGCGCACAAAACTGCGGTCAAGCCCCGGGTGAGGGACGTCCCCCCGAACGGCCGGGACGCGAGTGCCCCTCCCGGAACCCCGGTCACGGACGTCCCTCCGGAGACCGGTGAGAACGACCTGGACGGAGCTGCGGCCGGGCGGGGCACGCCGCCGCCGTAGGCTTAGGCCCGTCATGAACACTGAATCAGCCGAACCCGCCGGACCGCCCCGTTCGTTCTATGAGGCCGTCGGCGGGGAGGACACATTCACCCGGCTCGTGCACCGTTTCTACGAGCTCGTCGCCGACGACCCGGCGCTGCGGCCGGTGTACCCGGCGCAGGACCTGGGGCCCGCCGAGGAGCATCTCCGGCTGTTCCTCATTCAGTACTGGGGCGGCCCGCAGACCTACAACGAGCTGCGCGGGCATCCCCGGCTGCGGATGCGGCACGCGCGGTTTGTGATCGGCGAGGCCGAACGGGACGCGTGGCTCCGTCACATGCGGACCGCGCTGGATGAACTGGCCCTCGACGAGGCGCTGGATGCGCAGCTGTGGAAGTACCTCGTCATGGCGGCGCAAAGCCTGGTCAACCGCCCCGCCAGCCCCGGCGGCCGCGACCTCGGGCTCACACCGCGTTAGCGGCCGCGAACCCGGGCCCTGGGCCCGGGTGAGCGGCCGGTGTGTCGGCGAGGTACCACCGCGGGGCGCGGAGCGCATTCGGGGGGTTCCGGGGGGTCGCCCCCGGGAGTCACGTGCGGGTTAGTTTGCGGTAGGTGACGCGGTGGGGACGGGCGGCTTCGGCGCCGAGGCGCTCGACCTTGTTCTTTTCGTAGGCCTCGTAGTTGCCCTCGAACCAGAACCAGTTCGCCTCGCCCTCCCAGGCCAGGATGTGCGTGGCGATACGGTCGAGGAACCACCGGTCGTGGCTGGTGATCACAGCGCAGCCGGGGAAGTCGAGCAGCGCGTTCTCCAACGAGGAGAGCGTGTCCACGTCCAGGTCGTTGGTTGGCTCGTCGAGGAGGAGCAGGTTGCCGCCCTCCTTGAGGGTGAGCGCCAGGTTGACCCGGTTTCGCTCGCCACCGGACAGGACGCCGGCCAGCTTCTGCTGGTCCGGGCCCTTGAACCCGAACGCGGCCACGTAGGCCCGGCTCGGGATCTCGGTGTGGCCCGCGTTGATGTGCGTCTCCCCGTCGGAGATCGCTTCCCAGACGTTCTTGTCGGGGGCGATCCGGCTGCGGCTCTGGTCGACGTAGGAGATGTCCACCGTCTCGCCAACGCGGACGGTCCCCCCGTCGGGCTTCTCCTCGCCCACGATCATCTTGAACAAGGTGGTCTTGCCGACGCCGTTCGGGCCGATGACACCGACGATGCCGTTGCGTGGCAGCGAGAAGCTCAGCCCGTCGAACAGCACGCGGTCGCCGAAGCCCTTGACCAGCTTTTCGGTCTCGACCACGACGTTGCCGAGGCGCGGGCCCGGCGGGATCTGGATCTCCTCGAAGTCGAGCTTGCGCCGGGAGTCGGCCTCGGCGGCCATCTCCTCGTAGCGGTTGAGCCGGGCCCGGCTCTTGGCCTGCCGCGCACGCGGGTTGGACCGCACCCACTCCAGTTCCTCTTCGAGGCGCTTGCGCCGCTTGGCGTCCTTGGCGCCCTCGACCTTGAGCCGGGACGCCTTGGTGTCCAGGTAGGTGGAGTAGTTGCCCTCGTAGGGGTAGGCGTGCCCGCGGTCGAGCTCAAGGATCCACTGGGCCGCGTTTTCCAGGAAGTACCGGTCGTGGGTGACGGCGACGACGGTGCCCGCGTAGTTCTCCAGGTGCTGCTCCAGCCACTGGACGCTCTCTGCGTCCAGGTGGTTGGTGGGCTCGTCCAGCAGCAGCAAGTCCGGCTGGGACAGCAGGAGCTTACAGAGCGCCACCCGGCGGCGCTCGCCACCGGACAGCTGTGTGACGGGCGAATCCGGCGGCGGGCAGCGCAGCGCGTCCATCGCCTGCTCGAGCTGACTGTCCAGGTCCCAGGCGTCGCGGTGATCCAGCTGCTCCTGAAGCCGGCCCATTTCCTCGAGCAGCTTATCGGAGTACTCGGTGGCCATCTTCTCGGCGATCTCGTTGTACTGGTCCAGCATCGCCTTGGTCTCGGCGACGCCCTCCTCGACGTTCCCCAGAACCGTCTTGTCCTCGTTGAGCTGAGGCTCCTGAGCGAGCAGCCCGACCGTAAACCCCGGCATCAGCCGCGCCTCACCATTGGAGGGCTGCTCGACACCGGCCATCAGCTTCAGCAAAGTGGACTTGCCGGTACCGTTCGGTCCCACGACGCCGATCTTGGCTCCCGGCAGGAACGACAACGTGACGTCGTCGAGGATTACCTTGTCGCCGTGCGCCTTGCGCACAGCACGCATTTGGTAGATGAACTCCGGCATGACACCTAGCGTATTCGGCTCAGCCGACCAGCCGGGCCGCCGGGTTCGCGCCCCGGGGCCTGCGGGATGGGCCCGGGACTCTAATGCCGGGTCGGGGGTCTCCGGCCCGCGGCGGCCCGGGCCGGGTGTGCCATCGGAGGCGTGCACGCAGATCTGGTCACGCCCGCCGTCTTTGGCCCGGTAGACCGCGAGATCGGCGGCGGTCAGCAGCTCAAGCAGGTCACGGCCGTGCACGCCGAGGACCGCGACGCCGATGGAGACCGTCACGTTGACCGCATCGTTATCGGCGTAGATAGGCATGACGCTGGCCCGGTGCCGGAGCCGCTCGGCGATCATGCACGCCTCGTCGGCGTCGGCGCGGGGCAGCAGGACGACGAACTCCTCGCCGCCGAACCGCCCCACTACGTCCGAGCCGCGCACCTGCTGGCGCAGCTCGGCGGCGAGACCGCGCAGCACCTCATCCCCCGTGAGGTGCCCATAGGTGTCGTTGACCCGCTTGAAGTGGTCCACATCGCACAGCAGCAGCGCGAGACTCTCGCCGGCCCGTAGCGCCCGGGCGATCTCGGTGTCCGCCTCGCGCTGCCATGCGGTCGGGTTCAGCAGGCCTGTCTTGGGGTCGGTGCGCGCAGCCGCCTGCAGCTGCTGGTGCATCAGGCTGCGCTGCAGGACGATCACCGGGGGCAGCGCCACGCAGAGCAGCACCGGGCTCAGCGCACAGGCGATCAGCACCAGAACACCCACGCAGATCTCGGTCAGGTCCAGCAGCAGGCTCTCCCGGTCCCACAGCACCTCCACCCAGCTGGCCTGCGGCTGGGCCGCGTGGGCCGCGACGGCGACCATGCCCATGTTCAGTACGTTGAACAGCACGGCGCAGCAGACCGCGGTCAGCACGGCCGCCGGCCGCATCAGCCAGGCGGGCGCCGTGGGGTGGCCGAGCCACGGCACCGACCGGGCGGCCGCCGTGGCGGGACCAACGTGATGGAACACCACAGAGGCCGTCGCGCCGGCCAGCCCGAGCGCCGCGGAGCTGAACAGCCGCCGGTAAGCAGGCGTGCGGCGGACCCGCAGGTAGAGCAGTACACCCAGGGCGATCGGGGCCACCAGCGCGTACACCGGCGGCAGTAGCAGCGCGATCGGCAGCCACCACGCCGACAGCAGGTCGCGGGTTACCCCGGTCGGCTGGCCCAGGCGCCGCGTCGCCTCGATGCAGATGGCCCCGCAGGCGAGCAGGGCCGCGAACAGGGCTACGTTAGCGGCCCGTACCGGTGTGCCAAGGATGCCCCGGAGGGTCAGGCCGAGATCAGCGGCGATGATCGCGAAGACGTACCCGACCACGGGTGGCGGCAGCGCGAAGAGCTGCCAGCTCCGCGGCCGTCCGAAGCGCCGTAGGATGCCGCGAGAAGACACCCGTTGACTCATTACCTGATCGGCTGCTGACATGCCTCACGCCTGTCACTAATCGGATCGGTATTGGCACTCTACGTCGCCGATACGCGACCTGCATCACCTTCAGTAACATCTGGAGAACGGTACGTGTGTTTACGGAGCCAAGTCGGTATGTTGGTCCGCGCGGGGCAGTACACAGGCACATAAGGCGATTACACAGGCAGATAGACGGTCTGCTCAGCTTTATCTCGCCCGCGGTGACCTGATCGCAAGCCCCCCAGCAGACAAGTGCTGGCTACATGAAGAGAGTGAGTTCCATGCGAGGGGTTGTCTGGACTTGACTCCGGTGCCATTGACCTGGCTCCGGTGGTGTTAGCTGACCGCTGGCTCTGCGGCGGAGGCGTCGAGTTCTTGTTCAAGCTCAGCAATCTCCTGCTCGTCGAACATCTCGTCGCCGTCCGCGGCGCCAGCTCCGGTCAGCTGGCCGGTACCGGGCACGCTGGCGTCATCCTCGACGTCGAGGCCGGCCCTGATCGCCTCGCCCCGGGCCATAGCGGCGGGGTCGGCCGTTGAGCGCCGGTTCCAGCTGAAATGCGCCTCGCCGCGGGCCAGGTCGAAGCCGATGGTGTCGGCGTGAACCTCGATCTCCGACCGCTGCTGCCCGCTGCGGTCCTCGTAGCTCTTGGTGTAAAGCTTCCCGGCCACGATGATGGGCTGCCCCTTGCGCAGACAGGTCGCCACGTTCTGGGCCAGCTTCCGCCAGCACTTCACCGAGTAGAACGACGTCTCACCGTCGCGCCACTCCCCCGTTTGGCGGTCGACCTGGCGGGCGGTCGAGCCGATACGCAGGTTCGCGACCGCGGTGCCGTCGCTGAACTGGTGAATTCTCGGCTCGGTCGCCACAAAGCCGACCAGCGTCACGTGTCCGCCTTGCCTCATCTCGATCCTCCTGAGCTCCGGCGGCGGCGAGCCGCCGCTCCCTTGGTGGTCCCCCGGCGGCGTCCGTGCCGCCGGGGGTTACCTCCAAGGTGGCCCGCCGCCAAGCCGCCGGGGGGCCCCGGCCGCGCGGCTGGGGACAGCCACACCCGCTTTCCCCAGCCCTCCAGATAGCACTTCCCCGCACGACGCCAGCCGGGCATAATGCGCGTCCGTCGGGCGAGTCGCAGGAGCGTTACCGGCGGGACAGGCCGTCCAGGCGGGCCATCTCGTCGTCGCTCAGCGAGAAGTCAAACAGCGCGAAGTTGGCCGCGATACGTTCCGGATCAGCCGATTTCGGGATCACCGGAATCCCGTGCTGGAGATGCCAGCGCAGCACGACCTGGGCGGGGGTCACCGAGTGCTGTTCGGCAACCTGGACGAGGGTCATGTCGCGTAGGTTCGTGCCCTTGAGCGAGCTGTATCCCTCCACGATGACCTCCCGTTCCCGCATCGCGGCCAGCAGTTTGGGATCGTATTGGGGCAGGCTCCACGGGATCTGGTTGATGGGCGGCCCTTCGCCGCTGGTGCGGATCAGCTCGTCGATCTGCGCGGGGCCGTAGTTGCTGACCCCCACCGCCCGGGCCAGTCCCGCGTTCCGCACAGCGACGAACTGCTCCCACACCCGCAGCGAGGCCGAGCCGCGCGGCGGCCAGTGGATCAGCCACAGGTCGACGTGGTCCGTGCCCAGCGCGCGCAGGCTCGCGTCGAGCGTGGCGCGCTCACGGCCGGCGTTTTCCGGGGGCAGCTTCGTGGTGATGAAGACGTCATGCCGGTCGAGGCCGCTGTCGTGTACCGCGCGGCCGACTTCCGTCTCGTTCCGGTACATGGTTGCCGTGTCGATGTGGCGGTAGCCGGTCTCCAGCGCGAAGCGGATGGCCTCGTACGCCTGCTGCCCGCGCAGCCGCCACGTGCCGAACCCCACCAACGGCATGGTCACCCCACGGCCCAGGTCCACGCCGGTGCCCAGACGAATATCTGTCATGGGCCAATTGTCCCAGCCAGGACGTGACCGGACGGAGCCGGGGAAGCAGAGCAGCGCTGGGGCCGGGGAAGGACGGACTCTGGGCGGCCGGAGCAGCTGGGCGGCGGGGCGCGGGGAAGGGTCGGCTGGGGAGCACCGGGGCGTGGAAGGCCGGGGAAGCCGGGAGCACCGGGCGGGGAAGGGTCGGCTGGGGGGCACCGGGGCGGGGAAGGCCCGGGAAATCCCACTCGGGCCGGAAAATGAGGTGGGCAAGGCCGCAGGCGGCTGATACGTTCACGGCTCGTGCGGCGAATCTCGGTGGTCGGTACCTCAGGCGTCGGCAAATCCAGGGTCGCCCGCCAGCTGGCCAGTAACCTCGGCGTCCCTTTCGTGGAGCTCGATGGCATCTACCACCAGCCCGGCTGGGCTCCGCTGGCCGACGGGGAGTTCCGCCGCCAGGTCGCGCAGCTGGCCGCGGGCGATGGCTGGGTCATCGACGGCAACTACAGCGCCGTCCGACCCCTGGTCTGGGGGCGCGCGGACACCGTCGTCTGGCTGGACTTGCCCCGGCATGTGGTGATGCGCCAGGTTGTCTGGCGAACCCTGCGTCGCGTCACGTTCCGTACTGAGTTGTGGAACGGCAACCGGGAGCGGTGGTCGAACCTGCTGAGCTGGGCTCCGGAGGAGTCCATCATTTCCTGGGCATGGCACCGGCACGCGATCTACCGGGAGCGATACAGCGCCGCGATGCAGGAGCCGGCCAACGCGCACCTGCGCTTCGTGCGGCTCGGCGACCGTACGGCCGTCGGGCGTTTCCTGGCCCAGACCGCTCGCGGCTTATCCGCCGTCCGGCCGGACACCTGAGCGAATGCCGCCGGGCCCGCTCGCGAGGGAGGGCGGCCACAGCGGCCCCAGAGTGGACCTCGCGAGGGGCCGGCAGGAGCACCGCCGCTCAGGCGGCGACGAGCTCGGACGGTTCGGCGATGACGTCGACCAGGGCGCCGTTCCGCATGACGGTGATCGGGAGCGGCTTGCCGATGGCGTCGCCGAACATCAGCCGCTGCAGATCCTGGGCCGTCGCGACCGGGTGCCCGGCCGCCGACAGGAGCAGGTCACCAGGCCGCAGCCCGGCCCGGCTGGCGGGCGCACCGGGGACGACTTCGGCCACCCGGAGCCCGTTAGGCCGGCCGATCCGCTCCTGCCAGGGTGCCGCGAGCGGGGCGGGCACCGTGACCAGGCCCAGGTAGGCCCGCCGGACCCGGCCGTCCCGGATCAGCGCGGACACGATCCGGCGGGTGGTGGAGTTGATCGGCACCGCCATGCCCAGCCCGACTCCGGCCACCGCCGTATTGATGCCGATCACCCGGGCGTCGGCGTCCGCCAGGGCGCCGCCGGAGTTACCGGGGTTGAGCGCGGCATCGGTCTGGATGACGTCCTCGATGAGCCGGGTCCCGCCGCGGCCACCCGCGGGCATGGATCTGCCCAGCGCGCTGACCACCCCCGCGGTCACCGAGCCGGCCAGGCCAAGTGGGTTGCCGACCGCCACGACCAGCTGCCCGACGACCAGATCGTCGGCCTCACCGAGCTCGGCAGGGGCCGGGGTAGCCCCGGACGTGCGCAGCACGGCCAAATCGGACAGCGGGTCGGCGCCGACCACCCGGAACGGGACGGTGGTGCCATCGGAAAACGATGCCGTGCCGCCCTGCGCCCGCCCGACGACGTGCGCGTTGGTGAGCAGGAACCCGTCGCCGGTGAAGACGACCCCTGAGCCGAGGCTCTCCCCGGAGCCGCCGCGTCCATCCCGGGGCACGCGCAGGCTGGCTACTTTGGGCGTGAGCTTTTCGGCCACGCCTGACACAACGAGCGAGTACGCGTCCAGTGGACGGTCTGCTGCCATGACCGCCTCCAAGTGCAGCTGATTACAGTATTACAAGGCAACGGACCGGCCCTTGCCTACCTTCCGGCCACCGTTATGCCGTCAGCAGAATGACGGTGCCGATGCGGGCTCCGGCCACGTTCTGCGCCTCCCAAGCGCACCGGGCCCGGAGCGAAACCGGGTACCGGCCGGTCCTGGCCGTCCGGTCCGAACCCTGTCGGCCGCGCCGGGCCAGTGTGCGCTGAACGCGGACGACAGGTCTATCAGCCCAGGTGCCGGGTGAAGAACCGCAGCGCGCTGTCCAGCTCGAACACCGGAAGGTCCCCGTGCTTGCCGGGGTTGGCGTGCAGCGTCTTCTCGGCTGAGGCGAAAA
>Ga0302325_10003071_pt1 | contig 39813 bp, 33 predicted proteins | sample Palsa_T0_2_FD_201948 | JGI IMG/M metagenome (GOLD analysis project Ga0302325, IMG submission 201948) | Peat permafrost microbial communities from Stordalen Mire near Abisko, Sweden - Palsa_T0_2 | ecosystem: Environmental > Terrestrial > Soil > Palsa > Peat permafrost | place: Sweden: Abisko...
GGCCGTTTCCGCGCATGGACCGCCGCCAGGGGACACGCACGAGCAGCCCGAATCACTGTTATACCGGCACTGATCTTCGGGATGATCAGGCTGGTCACAAACGGGATTGCCACATCCGGAAAATTTGGGAATTTTCATGCATGCGGAGTTCTGGGTAAATTTGTGCGATTGTTCCCACAAAGCGATTTCCGGAGCTTCGAATCGCAATTCTTCATGACTCAGGACGTGAAGCTCGGCTCCCTGGGGTCCTTTCACCTCCTTGACCCCACCGTTCACATCCAATGAATACGGGCCTGAAATGGTAATCCGCGTGTCGCCTGATTTTGCCTTGCCGGGGACGAAGTTGATGAACACGGCGGCCTTGCCGTCCGCCGCTCTGGTGACTGAGATATCACCGGCTGTGACGATGGTTACGGTTGCGCTCCTGTCTTGTTTTGGCGTTTCCTGACTTTGCGCGTTGTTTGCCACGAGCAGCGCGCATGCAGATGCGGCGATTATGGAACTCCAGATCAGGCGTGTTTTCATTCGACCCCCCCCAGTGGTGCCCTAATTTCAAATTCTGATGGTTGAAGTGTGGCATAGAACGGTGGCATGAATCGTGGTCCGAATACATTCTGATCGGCTCCGCCTTGCTTTCGCTTCGCGGCCCGCATAGGACGGCGAAGTGGCAAGAGCAGGTGACCGAAGAAACCTTGGAGGGCTACGCGCTCGCCATCAACCGATTTCCTCTTTCCGCACGAGGCGGCGATGTCGGAACCACAGAGATAAAAGCACGACCGCAGCCACAATCAGAACCGCAACGTTGAAGCGCTGCATGACGCGCAACAAGCTGTGCCAATGCTGCCCGAAGAAATATCCGGCGCTGGCGATGGTGGTTACCCAGAGGGCAGCACCCAAGAAGTTGAAGAAAGCAAATTTTCGCCAGTGCATGTGCAGCGCTCCAGCGAGCGGACCGGCGAAGACGCGCAGGCCGAAGATGAAGCGGGCGAAGAAAACGGCGGGCGCGCCGTAGCGCTCAAACATTTTCTCGCCGCGCTCGAGGGTCGCCGGGCGGATCCGGAATAGACTTTGATAGCGATCGAGCAGCGGACGCCCGCCGTAGTGGCCGACTGCGTAGCCCAGGTTGTCGCCGAGCGCCGCGGCACAAATGGCGATGACGATGAGCCATCCGAGTTGGAGTTGGTGTTCGGAATAGGCCAGAAAACTGGCCAGCAGGAGCGTGCCCTCGCCGGGAACGGGAATGCCTGCGTTCTCGCACAACAGTATGAGAGCCACGGCCCAATAACCGTGGTGGGCGATGAATGCGCGCAGCGAGTCGAAGATCGTGGGGTGCATGAAGAACCAGTTCCCAGTCCTCAGTTCTTAGTCACCGCGCTGTTCTCAGACGTGAGAACTGGGAACTGAGAACTTTTTGGGCCGATCAGGAAATCTACCAATGCGCGATTGAACTCCTCGGGCGCCTCTTCGTAGGGCAGATGACCGACGCCTTCGAAGGTTACCAGACGCGCATCGCGAAAGCTCCTTCGCAGCGGTTCGGCGGAACCGAAATCCACGGCGCGGTCTGTGGTCCCCCATATGAGCAGAGTCGGGTAATCGCGAATCTTTGGGAGCGCCCTTTCCAGTTCCGCGAGATCGGCCGTCCAATTTCTTACGATGTGAGAAGCATGACGGAAGACTTGATTCTTGAATACCGGCATGCGGTAGCCATCGAGCGAATCGGGCGGGATCTTCGATTCATCGCCGAACAGGCGGCGCAGCCACACGTGGTCGAGCGAGCGCCAGCGTTCAATCGTGTTGCGGAACAGGAACGAACCGAAAGGGCTGCCTAGAAAAGGCGCAAACCGCTTGCCATGCGGCGACCAGGGATTGACGGGCGCGACCAGTATGAGGCGTTGCACGCGCCGCGGGTGGCTTCGCTCAATCAAGTTGGGCTCCGAAGTTCCGTCGGCACAAAGCGCGGCCACCATGATGGCGACGCCTCCGCCGTGGGAGGTTCCGAGCAGGTCGAAATTGTCAATGCCAAGAGCATCGGCGAACTGGAGAACGCGCTCGGCGGTGGCGCCTACGGTGCAGTCCATGCCCTCATTGGCGATTGACAATCCGGCGCCCAGATTGTCGAGGGCGTAAACGGTCGCGTGGGGCGCCAGCGCGGGCATGGTGAATCTCCAGGAAAAGGAGTATCCCATCAGGCCATGAATCAGGAGGAGCGGCGGCCCTGATCCGGCTTTGAGATAGCGCATGCGTCCCTCGGAGAGTTCGAGCCAATGCTCTTCGATTCGAACGCCGCTTCCGGAAGCGGTCGGGTTCGGGTTGCGCGCGGCGGCGGGAATGAATTTCTCTTTCGGATTTATGGGCAACGAAATCCTCACAGACGGATTCTTACCAACTGATATCGCCTCATCGCTTTGGGGAGCTCAATGCTGGCTCCCCTTCTTTTTTGCTTCCCTTAGATTCGCGGGAGACGGGGTACGCTCCGTCTCGCGAGGCATTGCTAGAGTGTGGACGGTGCTCCGTCGCCCCTCCGCAGGGACTTGGCACAGCCGAGCAACTCGTTCACGTGGTGCAAAAGTGCTGGAGCCGAGTACTGGACGATGTACGGAACGATGTACGGAACGATGTGCGGGACTATGCTCGGGCGCCCTGGCTCGGGTCCCGCGTGCTTCGTTTCCGGATTCTCCGACATTACTTTTCCGGGCCTCGATACCGGGCGTTTCCCTCCACCGGATTGGCCGAAAACCAGTTTCACGCAACACGCTAGGGAGCTGCGACGGCTTCTGCAACCTCGCTTGGTGTTTTCTTACGCCTCTTGCCGAGCAGCTTTTTCAGCACCCGGATGCCTTTATCCACGTGCTTTTCTTCCAACAGGAACGGCGGCAGGAAACGCAGGACGGTGTCCTGGGTGGCGTTGAACAGAACGTTCTCCGCCAGAGCCTGCTCCACCAAGGGGCGCGCCGGAATGTCGAGCACTAGACCCTGAATGAATCCTCGGCCGCGCGCTTCGCGCGTGGCTGCGTATTTCGCGACCAAGTCAACGAGCTGTTGGTGCAGATAGCCGCCGACCTTCACGACGTTTTCGAGCAAGCGCTCTTGTTCGACGATTGCCAGATATTCGAGGCCGACTCGGCATGCCAGCGGACCGCCGCCAAAAGTGGTGCCGTGTTGTCCGGGCGAAATCGCGGAGGCGAAATGTTGTTTCGACAGGAACGCGCCGAGCGGCACGCCCGCGGCGATCGGTTTGGCGATGGTGACGACGTCGGGGACCACGCCAAAACTCTGGAAGGCGAAGATCTTGCCAGTGCGGCCGAGGCCACACTGGATCTCGTCGAAAATCAAAGCGGCTTGATGGTGATCGGCGAGGGTCCGGCATGCGCGCAGGAATGGTTCGGAACATTCCAGGATGCCGCCTTCGCCGAAGATGGGTTCGAGCACGATGGCGCAGGTGTTGGCGTTGACGGCCTCGTGCAGCGCTGCAACGTTGTTCTGCTCGACAAAGGTCACATCGTCGAGCATGGGCTCAAAGCCTGTGCGATATTTTTCCTGGCCGGTGAGCGACATCGCGCCGAAGGTTCGGCCGTGATAGGAACCTTGCAGCGCCACGAGCTGCGACTTCGAAGCGCCACCGGCTTTGTGTCCGGCCAGACGCGCCAATTTGATCGCGCCTTCCATCGCCTCGGTGCCGCTGTTCGAAAAGAAGACGCGGTCGAGACCGGAAAGCTGGCAGAGGCGCTCGGCTAGCTGTCCCTGATATTCGTTGTAATAGAGATTCGAAATGTGAATCACGCGGGCTGCCTGCTCGCGGATGGCTTTTACGATGCGCGGATGAGCGTGGCCTATGGCATTGACGCCGAGACCGGCCACGAAATCGAGGTACTTCCTGCCTTCGAAGTCGTAGAGGAAAGCTCCTTTGCCGCGCTCAAAGCCTACGGGATAACGGTTGTAGGTGGAGAGGAGGAAACGCTTTTCGAGATCGACGATTTGTTCCAGGTGAGACATCGTTCCATTTTAGAACGGCGGTGGCGAAGATGCGATTACGACCAGAGGGGGCGTCGGCTACAATTGGGCAAATCGTGAGGGTGTCCATGTTTCGAAATGCCGCACGAATCTTCTCGTCGTTTTCTTGGTTGCTGATTTCGATTGCGCTGCCCTCTCTGGCCGCGAACACAACACAAAACTCAACTCGCGACCCTCGACTGCAGCACAGCTTCCGCTTGCCGGAAAAAAATGGATGGACGTTTGTTCATCTGGAGGGCCAACCGTCTGAGATCGGATTCCAGCATGGCTATCTGCTGGCTCCGGAAATCGCCGACATGCTCAAGGTGACTGTGCTCGAGGAGACACACGACAGCCAGAAAGACTGGCAGTTCTTTCGCGAGGCGGCGCGCGACATGATGTGGCCGCGCATCGACACGGAGTACCGCGAAGAGCTGCAGGGCATCGTGGATGGCGCTAACGCCAAGGGCGTGAAACTGGATTTATGGGATTTGGTCGCACTGAATGGCGCGGAGGAGTGGGAATATTACGTCAAGCAATACAACCAGGAGCATGGCATTCCGTCTTCGGCTTGGCTGGTTGCGCCGGAGCATTGCAGCGCGTTTGTGGCTACCGGCAGTTATACCAGGGACGGCAAGATCGTGATCGCGCACAACAACTGGACGAGCTATCTGGATGGCCAGCGCTGGACGATCATTTTCGATCTTGTTCCTGCCAAAGGCAGCCGCATGCTGATGGACGGACTTCCGGGGTTCATCCACAGCGCCGACGATTTCGTCATGAATGCTGACGGGATCGTAATCACGGAAACGACCATCGGTCATTTCTCCGGGTATGATCCGACGGGGATTCCGGAATTCGTGCGGGCGCGCAAGGCCGCGCAGTATTCCAAATCGATCGACGACTTTGCCCGCATCATGAAAAAGGGCAACAACGGCGGCTATGCCAACAACTGGCTGCTCGCCGACGCGAAGACCAACGAGATCGCCAGCCTCGAACTGGGGCTGAAAAACGTGACCCTCGAACGGAAGAAAGACGGCTACATTGTCGGTTCCAATTTCCCGGTCAACGAAAAACTTATCCGTGAAGAAACGGACTTCGACGCCAAGGACATGAGTGCAAGCGCCAACGCGCGCCACCTCCGATGGGAGCAGTTGATGGCCGAGAACAAAGGGAAGATCGACGTCGCCGCCGCGGAACGTTTTCTGGCGGATCACTACGATACGTTCTCGAAGAAAGAAGAGGCAGACGAACGGACGCTCGACGGGCATATCGATCTGTCGGTGCGGGGCTCTCAGCCCTGGCAGCCACCATTCGGGATGGCTGGCGCCGTGCAGAACAAGGTCGCCGATGCGACGATGGTGACCCAAATGTCATTCGTGGCGGCCGCCGGGCATGCCTGTGGGCAGAACTTCAAGGCACAAGAGCATTTGCGGGAGCATCCGGAATTTAATTGGGAACAAGGGCTGTTGCGCGATATGGATGCGTTTCCCTGGACCACGTTTTCGGTGGCCAAGTAGCTCGGGCGCTTTTGCCTCCGATCGGGAGTAAGGCTCAGGATTGATCGGGGAGCTTCGGAGTTCCCTTGTGATCGGGGTTAATGCCGGCGGCGGTCATGATGGCTCGTCCCAGTTCTTCGGGGGAAACGGCAAATCCTGCGGTCGAGGTTTGGCCGGCGGCCTCATCGACGGCATTGGGCGCTACGAAACGATAGCCCCTTCCGACCACGGTCTGCAGGTACTGGGGCTCGTCGGCGTCGTCCGCCAAGGCGCGGCGGATCTTGCGAATTGCTGTATTGATTCCCTGCTCCACGTCGACGAACACATCCTTGCTCCATAATTCGGCGGAGATCTGCTCGCGCGTGACCAGTTGCCCGCGTTTTTCTACCATGAACATGAGCAATTGCAGGGGCAGGCCTTCCAGCCGAACCGGGCGGCCACCGCGGTAGAGCTGAAAGCGACCGTAGTCCAGCTGGAAATCGTCGAAGCGAACCTTTTTTTCGCTGTTCTCCGCCAATGCGGAACTCCTCGGCCTTCGCCGCCGGCTTCATCGCTCGCAGCAGACGCGGAAACCCGCATCTCTACGGCTCCGATTGTTAGAAATTCTGTTCTGCCGCGCCGGATGTGTCAAGCGCTCGACGGTAAATTTCTTCAGATCAATTCAGACGGCTTCAGACTGGCTCCATGGACGCTCGGAGGAATCGGGCGCATGATCACTCTCACTTGCGGGATTTGCTACCTGCTCCTTGGCGAGTCAGGGAAAGCCCAGTAAGTGGGGGGTTCGGGAATCGGGGAAATTTCCGAGCCCTCCGAAACCAAATCAAAGGGTTTGGGCACGTCATCCTCACTTCAATTCAGAACCAGGCCAACCACAAAATCCGCTCGCTCCCTCAAGCTCACCCTGCACCCAGACCCTTTTCCCCGTATCCGATGAGCCGGTCGCGGCTTCCGATCTGTGGACGCTCAGAGGGCATTCATAACTCAGGACTTATGTTGCTTACAGGACGGATCTATCATCCCGAAAAACAGAGGTAGCCTTCCATAATTCATAGCCGTCATCCTGAATCCTATCTATAATCGTGGAAGTCGCTCGCCAGAAGCGACTTAGCGGCGCTCGCCGCGGGGGGAGGGGTGGCAGTGAAGTTGCTTATGCCTGAAAGGCGTCGAGTGTCTGGCTACGCCGCGCAGCTGTCCCAGCCCATGAACCGCGAATTTGAGGCTCGGTTTACCGCCATCCTGCTGACTCTTCTGACAGTCGCGGCGGTACTGTTCGCCGGTTTCAACTACAAGATCGAGCACCAGTTCGGGATTCCGGACGATGGCGCATGGTGGATGGAGCGCAACGGCCATCTGGTGGCCGATCGACTGGAGCCAAACGGGCCGGCCGAGCGGGCCGGAATCCGGCGCGGGGACGAGGTGGTCAGCGTCAACGGACGCGCGGTGAACAGTCTGGCGGCAGTGACACACCGGCTTTACGACTCCGGCGTGTGGTCAAAAGCCACTTATTCGCTGATCCGCGGCTCGGTTCCGCTGGACGTCGAAGTGGTGTTGGTACCGGCCGAGCGATCGATGAACGACTGGCTGCGGCTGATCGCGCTCATCTACCTGAGCATCGGACTTTATGTACTGCTGCGGCGCTGGACCGCGGTCGGCTCCACTCACTTTTACATATTTTGCCTGGTCTCGTTCATTTTCTACTCGCTGCATTACACCGGAAAATTCAACGCTTTTGACTGGATCGTCTTCTGGGCCAATGAGGTTGCGTGGCTGTTGCAGCCGGCGCTGTTTCTGCACTTCGTGTTGACTTTCCCGGAACGGCGGGAGTTCGTCGGCAGACATCGCTGGTCGCTTCCGATGCTCTACCTGCCGGGAGCGGTGCTGCTCGGCATTCAGATCCTGGTGCTCGAGTTCGTGAAAGCCAGCAATTCGCTGCTCTTTAATCTGAACCGGGTGCATTGGGCTTATCTGACAATCTTCTTCTTTTCGGCGGCGACGGTTCTGTGGAACAACTACCGCCGGGCGAGCACTCCGATTCTGCGGCAGCAACTGAAGTGGATTACGCGCGGCACGGTTCTCGCCATTATCCCGTTCACCCTGTTTTATGTAGGTCCGTATGTGCTCGGAGTGATGCCTTCGCTCACCATGAAGGTGTCGGTGCTGTCGCTCGGATTGCTGCCGCTGACTTTTGGATACGCCATTTTCCGCTACCGGTTGATGGATGTGGATCTGATCTTCAAGCGCGGCATGGCGTATACGCTGGCGGCGGCGGCCATCGTGGGCGCGTACTTCGCCGGGGTCGCCGCAATCGCCGAGCTGGTGCATACCCGCGTACCCAGTTCCGGGCCTTATGGGTTGGTGGTGGCGGTCGTGGTCACGGCGCTGCTGTTTGATCCGGTGCGGAAATGGATTCAGGAGAAGCTGGACCTGTTCTTCTTCCGCACAGACTACGATTACCGGCGCACGCTGATCGAATTTGGACGCGAGTTGAGTTCGGAGACCGACCTCGACAAAATGCTTTCCTCGCTGGTGGACAGGCTGGCACGCACCTTGCTCGTAGATCGCATCGCGATCTTCCTCGGCAACAGCGATTCTTCACGCTTTGAACTCTCGAAATCGTTTGGGATCGCTCACGTCACCGGGCTCGACCTGTCGTTTCTCGCGAAGCCGCGCATTGAGGACGCGGCTGGCCATATCTTCTTTGAAAACACCCGCCAGTTGCCGCGTGAGAATGCCGCGGCGCAAGAGGCCATCGGACGCCTGGATTTGAACTACTACATACCCTGCCACGCTCGGCAAAAGACCATCGCTTTTCTTGGACTGGGCAAGACCATGCAAGGCGACTTCCTCTCGAGCGAAGACGTGGAGTTGCTCGAAGCGCTGGCCGGATACATCGGCATCGCCATCCAGAACGGGCGACTGTACGCGTCGCTCGAACAGAAGGTGACCGAGTACGAGCGGCTGAAGGATTTCAACGAGAACATTGTCGAATCGATCAACGTCGGCGTGATGGCCGTGGATTTGCAGGACCGCATCGAGTCCTGGAACTCACAGATGGAAGTCATGTACGCCCAGCCGCGTTGGCAAGTGGTGGGGCGTTCCTTGAATGAGGTATTTCCGGCTGCCTTTGTCGAGGAGTTCTACCGGGTGCGGCAGAATCCGGGCATCCACAATCTTTACAAGTTTCGGCTGGTCACTCCGAATGGCGAATCGCGCGTCGTGAACGTGGCCATCGCGCCGCTGGTCACCCGCAAGTTCAGCGTGGTGGGACGGCTGGTGATCATGGACGACATCACGGAGCGGATCGAACTTGAAGTGCAGCTCACTCAGGCCGACAAGCTATCTTCGATCGGGCTGTTGGCGGCAGGCGTGGCGCACGAAGTGAATACCCCCCTGGCCGTGATCTCCTCCTACACGCAAATGCTGGCGAAGCAGTTGCAGTCCGATCCGCAGAAGGCGGGGCTGCTCGAGAAAATCACCAAGCAGACGTTCCGCGCCTCGGAGATCGTCAATAATCTTCTGAACTTCTCGCGCACCACCGGCACGGAGTTAACCGAAATCAGTCTGAACAAGGTGATCGCGGATACGCTCGCGTTGCTCGAACACCAGTTCAAGGTGGCGCACATTCAGGTGCAATCCGAGCTTAACGAGAGGCTTCCGTTGATTCAGGGCAACGCCGGACGCCTGCAACAGGTGTTTCTGAACCTGTTCCTGAACGCCAAAGACGCGATGGCCGGGGGCGGAGTCCTGAACGTGGCCACGCAGAATGGCGAATTCGTCAGCGTGCGCGTCTCCGACACCGGCACGGGCATCGCGCAGGAGAACATTCATCGCATTTACGACCCATTCTTTACCACCAAGACGTCGCCGGCGGAGGGCCAGAATCGCGGCACCGGTCTTGGACTTTCTGTCACCTACGGCATCATCCAGGAACACGCGGGGAATATCCGCGTGGAGAGCCGCCCGGGCGAAGGCACCACCTTCACCCTGGATTTCCCATTGATATCGACCAGGAAGGCAGTCCATGTCTGAGTTAGCAGTATCTGAAGCAACGCCGATCACGCGCCGGAGCACACCGGAAAGTGCGCCGCCGAGCGCAGGCCGAATCCTCATCATTGACGACGAAGTGGAAATCCGTGAGTCGCTCGAGACTCTGCTGCAACTCGAAGGCTACACCGTCGTGGTCGCGGGAGCAGCACGGGAAGGGCTGGCGGAGATTGGCCAGCGCACTTTTGATGTGGTGTTGCTCGATCTCGCGCTGCCCGACAAGAACGGGATGGACGTGCTCTCCGAGATCCGGGTGCTGCATCCGCAGCAGGCAGTCATCATGATTACCGCCTACGGAACGGTGGAGAACGCGGTTCGCGCCATGCAGTTCGGGGCTACCAACTTCATCCAGAAACCATGGGACAACGAGAAACTGCTGGCCGATGTGCGCGCCGCGGTCGCCCGCCAGAAGGCGGAAGAAGAAAACATCCAACTGAAGCGCGCGCTCAAACAGCGCTACAACTTCGAACATATCGTCGGCAAGAGCGAGCCCATGCTCAAAATTTTCGATCTGGTCGCGCAAGTGGCGCCCAGTCGCTCGACCGTGCTGCTGCAAGGCGAAAGCGGGACGGGCAAGGAACTGATCGCCAAGGCGATTCACCTGAATTCCACGCGGCGCGACCGGCCGTTTGTGCCGGTCAACTCCGGATCCACGCCGCCCGACCTTCTTGAATCGACGCTGTTCGGACACGTCAAAGGCGCCTTTACCAGCGCGGTTGCTTCGAAGAAGGGACTGTTCGAAGTCGCCGACCGGGGCACGCTCTTCCTCGACGAGATTGGCACCATGGGCATGGACACGCAGAGCAAGATTCTGCGGGTGCTGCAGGACCGCAAGTTCATGCACTTGGGCGGGGTGCAGGAAATTCAGGTCGACGTGCGCATCATCGCCGCCACCAACGTGGATCTACGCCAGATGGTGCGCGAGGGCAAGTTTCGCGAAGATCTGTTCTACCGCCTCAACGTGATCAGCCTCGATCTGCCGCCGCTGCGACAGCGCCGGGAAGATATTCCGTTGCTGGTGCAGCACTTCCTGCAGAAGTATTCCGAGGAGAACGAACGGCCCAGGCGCCGCATCACCACCGAGGCATTGCGTCCGCTGGTGAGCTATTCCTGGCCTGGAAATGTGCGCGAACTGGAGAACACGATCGAACGCGCGGTGGTGCTTTCTTCCGATAGCGACATTGGAATCGATCTGCTGCCGGACCACATTGTGGGCCGGGGCAGCGCGATGCCGGCGTTGGATGCGAATTCGGGGGCAACGCTGTTCAGCATCGTCGAGGACTGCGAGCGGCGGATCATCGTCGATATGCTGGAGAAGTGCGCCTGGAACCAGACCGAAGCCGCGGAACGCTTCCACGTCCCGCTCTCCACGCTGAATCAGAAGATCAAGCGGCTGGCCATCGAGATCAAGAAGAAGAGCCGGGAGTAGCGTCGGTTCGACCTGTGGAGACGGGGCTGTCCTCGTCTCCTTGCACGGCGTCTGGCTGGCTGGGGTTGCTTCGACCGCCGGGGGAGACGCGGGCCGGCCGCGTCTCTGCGGGAAATCGGACTCTGCTCTGCTATAGTTCTTTGAGCAGAAATCCCTAACCAGACGCTCCTGACCAAACGTTGCTGATCAAACAATGGCGCTCGAACTCGAACTGATTTCCCCCATTGAAGTCGCCAAAGACCTTGCGCTGGCGGTTCAGGAATACACCCTGCTCTCGGCGCAATCGGTCGCGAACTTCTTCCGCCGTCCGCTCTACATGGGCGACATGCTGCAACAGGCGGACCTGATTGGCGTCGGCTCGCTGCCCATCGTAGTTCTGACCGGACTCTCGGTCGGCGCGCTGTTGGCGCTGAACGCGGCCAGCACCTTGCAACGGTTCGGCGGGATCACTCTTATCGGCCAGCTGGTGTCGATTGGCATGGTCACTGAACTGGGCCCGCTGATCACCGGGCTGATGGTGGCCGGGCGAAACGCCTCCGGCATGGCCAGCGAACTGGGTTCGATGATTGTGACCGAACAGATCGATGCCATGCGTGCCCTGGGCACCGACCCTACCAAGAAACTGATTACGCCACGAATTGGGGCCACCGCGTTCATGCTGTTTTTCCTGACCATCATTGCCGATTTGCTCGGACTAATCGGTGGCTTCGCGGTCGCGCACCTGATCTTCGGACTCAACTCGCAGCAGTATTGGACCTCGGTCTGGCAGATCCTGGTCTTCCGCGACGTCTTCACCGGTCTGATCAAGCCGGTGCTGTTCGGGTTCATCATCGCCACGGTTGGCTGCTATTACGGCATGTCGACGCGGGGCGGCACGCAGGGTGTGGGCCGTTCGACCACCCAAGCCGTGGTCGCTGCTTCGGTGCTGATTCTGATCGTCGATTTCTTCGTTACCAAGTTGATCTTTGCAATTTTTGGTTACAGGTAATTCGTTCCAGGTACGCATGCCAGCGCCCACTCTGCCCAGCGAAAATCCGGTTGTTTCGGTGGCAAGTCCTTCCGGGCACGCCATCGAGTTCGACAACGTTCGGATCGCCTTCGATGAAAAAGTCGTGCTCGACGGTATCTCGTTCCATTTGGCGCACGGCGAAACCAAAGCGGTGTTTGGCGTCGCCGGATCGGGCAAGAGCACCATGCTCAAGCTTGCCATGGGGCTGATGCGGCCCGACAGCGGCCGTATCTTCGTGCTGGGAGAGGAGGTCACGCGCATGTCGGAACAGGAACTGTTCGAATTGCGCCGGCGCGTGGGCATCGTTTTCCAGGAAAGCGCGCTTTTTGACTCGCTCCGAGTGTACGAAAACGTCGGTTTTCGCCTGACCGAAGAGGGCACACCGGCGGACGAGATTGAGCGGCGGGTGCGCGAGGTGCTGCGCTTTGTCGAGTTGGAACGAACTTATAACATGTTTCCGTCCGAACTATCGGGCGGCATGCGGCGGCGCGTGGCCATCGCCCGCGCCATCATTACCGAGCCGGAGGTGATCCTCTACGACTCGCCGACTGGCGGACTCGATCCGGTGACTTCGAACACCATCGTCGAACTCATCATGAAACAGCGCGACGTCTACAAAACCAGCGCGCTCATGGTGACCCACCGCCTGCAGGACGCTTTTACCATGGCGACTCACCAGTTCGACAAGGCCACCAACCAGATGGTCGCTCTACCCAAGGGCCAGTATTGTGAAGTGGCCATGAGCTTTCTGATCCTGCGCGACGGCAAGGTCATCTTCGATGGCGACGCTCACCAACTCGCCACCTCGCGCGACGACTACATTCGCGAATATATTTCGTAGGAAGCGAGCGCTCAGCGATCGGTCTTCAGTCGAGAAGGGCCTTCGCGTTGGCCACTGTTGTTTTCGGTGCGCTTGCCCGGCAGGCCCACCGGATTTTCGTGCGTACGCTCGCGGAATCGGCCTTTCATCCCTCGGGCGAGTCCGATCGCCGTTTCGCCAAACTTGTCGCGCATATGATCGGCGGCCGCGAGGGCTTTCTGCCAACGCTGTTGCTGCGAAGGCTCGAGCAAGTCGAGCTGGTTCGAACCCGAATCAAAGTTTGAGGCTTGCACACCCAGCAATCGTACCGGCGCACCCGCCTTCCAGTTGTCGAAAAACAGGCGGCGCGCAGTTTCGAAAATCTGGTTGTCCATCTGCGTCGGCTGCTCGAGCGAATGCGCTCGCGTGAGGGTAGTGAAATCCTGGTAGCGTAATTTCAGCTGGAGGGTGCGCGCGAAATATCCGCCCTCGCGCAGCCGCCGTCCCACCATTTCGCTGAGCCGCATGAGCGTGGACTGCAAGCGCTCGGCATCGCCGGTGTCCTCGTTGAAGGTGTGCTCGTGGCTGATTGATTTCGGATCGACGCTTGCTCCAACCGCAGTGTCGAACCATCCGCCAGCATCCTCTCCGCGCGCCTTCCCTGCCAGCGCGAGGCCCCATTTCCCGAAGCGATGTTCGAGATCGCGGTCCTCGAGGCGCGCCAGGTCGCCGACTTTCTGGATGCCGAGCGCGTGCAGCTTCTTCTCCATCACCTCGCCCACGCCGGGAATGTCGGCGACCGCAAGCGGTGCCAGAAACTTCCCTTCCTCTCCGGGCAGGATCCAGAGCACTCCGTTCGGCTTGGCTTTGGCCGAGGAGACTTTGGCAATCAGCCGTGATGTGCCGATCCCGATTGAGCAGTTCAGTTGCGTGGCCGACTTCATCTCCGCGTGAAGCCGGTGCGCCGAACGCAGCGGCCGCCCATGCAGGCGCTCGGTGCCGGTCATGTCGAGATACGCCTCATCGACCGAAGCCATTTCGACCAGCGGAGAAAAGTGGCCGAGCACTTCATGCACCTTCGCGGAATACTCGCGATAGCGTTCCGGATGGCCATTCACAAAAACCGCCTGGGGACAGAGTTTCGCCGCCGTCCGCAGCGGCATGGCCGAATGCACACCAAACTTGCGCGCAGCGTAAGACGCGGCCGAGACCACGCCCCGTTCCTCGCGCTGCCCGCCGACCACCACTGGTTTGCCCTTCAGCGACGGGTCGTACAATTCTTCGACGGAGACGAAGAAAGCGTCCATGTCCACGTGAAAGATGATGCGTGCGGAGGTGCTCATTGGGCTTCAGAATGTCTTGCTGAAAGTGTACCGCGACACCCCCCTTTGGCTCCCGCTTCCGAGTCGAGCTACCCCCCGGTCACACCTCCAGAAAAAACGGCGATGAGCCGACTGCGGGTATTTGCGCTCCGCAGACGTTCGGGCCCGGCCCGGTGATGGTAAGCCACTCATCCCAGGGTTCCGAACGAGGCTAACCCGGCACCGGCTCCCTCTTCGACTCCGCTGCAGGGACGGCCTCGGCGTTCCGCAAATGCCGCACGCGCTCGTAGATCTTGCCATATTCGCGCGCCGACGCGTTCCATGAGAAATCGCGGCTCATTCCGTTGCGCATCAGCGTCTGCCACGAGGACAAGTCCTGGTAGTCGAGCAATGCTTGTTTGACGGTCGCAAGCAGCGCCTCGCCCGTGTAGTCGGTGAACTTGAATCCCGTGCCCCTGCCGGCGCGCGCGTCCCAGGGCTCGATGGTGTCGTCGAGACCGCCGGTTGCCCGCACGATGGGAACGGTGCCGTACTTCAGGCTGTAAATCTGGTTCAAGCCGCAGGGCTCATAGTGCGAGGGCATCAGGAACATGTCCGCGCCCGCTTCAACTTTGTGCGCGATGGCGTTGTCGAAGGCGATCTTGGCGGCAATCTTGTTGGGAAACTGTTTGTTCAGGCGCTGGAACATTTCTTCGTATAGTTTGTCGCCCGAGCCGAGCACGACCATCATCATTTCTTCGCGCGCCAGGCGGTCCATGATCTGGGCGATCAGATCGAAACCCTTCTGCGCGGCGAAGCGCGAGACCATGCCGATCACCGGGACTTTGGAATTGGAATTGGAGTTGACGTTCGCGATTCCGAACTCTTGCAGCAAGTCCCGCTTGCATTTCAGCTTGCCGTCCAGAACCTGCGGCGAATATTTCGCGGCGATGAATTTGTCGGTCTGCGGGTTCCACTCGTCGTAGTCCACACCGTTCAGGATGCCGGTTACGGTGGCGGCGCGATCGCGCAGCACGCCTTCGAGTCCAAATCCATATTCGGCGGTCTGAATCTCGTGACTGTATTTCTTGCTGACCGTGGTAATGAAGTCCGAGTACACGAGCGCGCCCTTCAGAAAATTTATCTGGCCGAAGAATTCCATTTTTGAAATCGTGAGCAGGTCCCAGGGCAGCATCAGAAGAGGCAGGATATCGGGCGGGAACAACCCTTGGTATCCCATGTTGTGGATGGTGAAAACGGTGGCGACGTCGCGAAATGCGGGATCCTCGGCGTAGAGTGTGCGCAACATCACCGGTACGAGCGCGGACTGCCAGTCGTGGCAATGGAACACATGCGGCACGCCCAGAACCTTGGCGGCTTCGAGCACGGCGCGCGAGAACAGGGCGAAACGCTCGGCGTTATCGGGATAGTCGCCGGCTGCGGTTCCGTAGAGCGCGTCGCGGTCAAAGTATGGGGGAAACTCCACAAAATAAAATCGAACTCCGCTGCTCGTCCCCGCCGTCACCACCGAGCAGAAGCGATACTTGTCGTCAAACGGAATGGTAATGCTGCGCACTACGGTTTGCGGATCGACCAGTTTCGTTTGCCGATAACGCGGGAGGTATACGCTTACCTGGTGTCCCAAAGCCGCCAGAGCGCGGGGCAGAGCACCGAGCACGTCGGCCAGCCCGCCAGTTTTCGAAAAGGGAACACACTCGGATGCGGCAAAAGCGATGTGCATTGCGAGAGAGCCTCCTGAGCGAGCCCTCATACGCCTCGCTCACGTTATGATGATGATTGCTTCAGAAACGCTGAGCAGCGCATCTGTAGAGCAGAGAACTCCGTCAGTCTAAAGCCGGGAACAGAGAGGGTCAACGTGCCTAAGGGCGCTACTGTACAAACGAGTTCACGCAAGCCCAAACTGGCACAGCATTTCCTGACCAGCCAACCGGCGGCTGTGCGCATTGTAGAGGCGCTCGGCGATGTTTCCGAGGCCACCGTGCTTGAGATCGGCCCCGGGCGCGGCGCCATCACCGATTTGCTGGCGCGAAAGGCGCGGCGACTGATCGCGGTGGAGTTGGACCGCGTCCTTTCGGCGCAACTGCGCATGAAATTTAGCCCCCACCCGAATATTGAAATCATCGAAGGCGATATCCTAAAGATCGAACTGGACACGGTTTTCGGGGCGAAGCCGGGCAGCATGCGCACTGGGCTCAATTTTGTGCCCGATCCAGCCCGCGTCGTTGGCAACCTGCCCTATTACATTACGTCCGATATTCTGCTGCGGCTGCTCGAATATCACCGTTACTTTTCGACCATTGTCATCATGGTGCAGAAAGAAGTTGCCGACCGCCTGGCGGCCTCGGCTGGAAGCCGCGACTATGGCCTGCTTTCGGCGACCGCGCAATTGTATGGCCGGGTTGAGCAACTGTTCACGCTTCCGCCGGCCGCGTTTTCTCCTCCTCCCAAGGTCCATTCGAGCGTGGTTCGGATTACAATCAAGCCGCGTCTGGAATCGCTGCGGGTTCCCGAGGCCGAGTTCATTGCGTTCCTCAAACTTTGCTTTGGACAGAAGCGGAAGACGCTCTGGAATAATCTGAAGACGACCTACGATGAAACTGCGCTGCGAGCAGCAATGACGAAAAGCGGTGTTAAACCTGCGATCCGGGCAGAAGCGCTGCCGCTCGACAAGACCGCCTCTTTGTTCCGTGCATTGCGTGACGGCAGCGCATAGTTTTAGGTCATCGTTCAGGGTCATCGTTCAGGGTCATAGTTCAGGGTCATCGTTCAGGGTCATAGTTCAGGTCCTGGCTCCCCGGGCTTGATTTTTGCGCGCTGACTTTTCGCGGGCGAGGGCGCCCGTGCCCCACGAGCTTCTGATGATTTCCGCTTTGCGCACTCCCGCTGTGGCTGGCAGGTTTTACCCGGGGCGGGCTGACGAATTGCTCCGCGAAATTCGGCAATGCACTTCCTCTGCCGAGAGTCCGGAGACGACCCGTCGCATCGCCGCGATCGGATGCGTCGCGCCCCATGCGGGATATATCTACTCGGGCTCGGTTGCCGGAGCGGTGTATTCGCGCTTGGAGATCCCCGAACACTGCGTGATTCTTGGCCCGAATCACACGGGCAAGGGACGTGCGCTTGCGGTCATGGCAGACACAACCTGGCAGACTCCGCTCGGTGAGGTGGCGGCCGATGCGGACTTGAGCGCCCGGTTGCTGCGCCGCTTCCCCGCGCTCGAAGAGGATAGCGCTGCCCATCGCGGCGAACATGCCATCGAGGTTCAGCTTCCTTTTCTGCAGGCGCGACAGCCAGAATTAAAAATTGTTCCGATCGCCATCGGCACGCGCGACTTTGAGGTGCTGCGGGGATTGGGAGAAGCGCTGGCGGAGGGGATCGAGGATCATCAACGAGAGGATAACCCAGAACAGGATCGCAAAAAGAGAGTGCTGGTCATCGCTTCGAGCGACATGAACCACTACGAGTCCGACGCAGTCACTCGCGTCAAAGATCACAGGGCGATTGAACCGGTGCTGGCCATGGATGCGCGCGGACTCTGGCAAGTGGTGATGAATGAAGACATCTCCATGTGCGGATTCGGGCCGACGATTGTCATGCTCACCGCGGCGAAGCTCCTGGGCGCGACTTCGGCCAGGTTGATCAAATACGCAACTTCGGGCGAGGTCTCCGGCGATTACGAGTCGGTGGTTGGCTATGCGGGAATTATTGTGGAGTAGAAAGAACCCCAAGTGGAGACGCGGCTTGCCGGTTTCAGCCCGCGGCAGCGGGCCGACGGGGCGAGCCCCGTCTCTGGCGAAGAAAATCCCGGCGGCTAGACCATCCATGAACAGACCATCAATGAACGCCGGCGTGCTCGAGCAGGCGTTGGGCGCGTGCGCGGGTTAGGTTGATCACCGACGGGTCGGCAATGATCTGATCGAGGATCGGCTGAATGGCCGCGACCTCGATCAATTGATCCGAGCTGGCCATTTCCTCCATGCGCTTTAGTTCTTCGTCGAGCGCTAACTTCTGGTAGTGATGATCGTACTGGAGGCGATGTCCGAACTCGAGCGTGGATGAGAGTCTTTGCAGCAGACCGGTTAGATCCCGCACGGCATGGTCTTCGGAGTAGTTGTAGGTGGACTCACCAGTGCGCCGCGCGTCTTTGTAGCTGAGCGTCTTCTTCCCGGTAAAGGCGAGACCCTTCTGACGGGAGGCGACGTCCTTCTGAAAGTAACCGGCCTTGGCGGCGAGGTCGAAGATTCTTTGCCGTGTGTCCGCGGCTACGGCGAAGTCGAGATCGAAGCTGTCGGTCTCGTCGGAATCGGCCGACAGGCGGCCGCCCGACTGGTAGTGTGCGCGGCCATTGGATTGAACGCGGATCGAGTAGTGCTCCGGTTGGGAGTCAGGAAAATCGAGGGTGAAGGTGACCACCGGCACGGGTTCGGCCTGCGAATGGGAGAGGATCGAGGAAAAAAGGAGCAGGCAGGCAATCTGAAAGGGACGAGGCATGGGCCGCTGTAATGATTGGATATGGCGGCGACGGGTGTCAAGCGGCAGATGCCAGCGCGATCATCACAGTCCCGTGGTCGATGGCTGATCCTAGCGCAGTTCCAGCCCGAACCGGCCGAAGCCAGTCGGGGAGGCCTTCCTCCGGCGGAGATGTTTAGGGAGTAGGGGTCTTTCGACTCCGCGGCTCGCCTCGCAAGCGCGACGGGCTGCTCCGCTCCGGATGACAGGGCGAATATTTCGAATCGCGGCCGAGATCACGGTTCGCCTCCCCGTTCGCAGGGCTTTGACGTTCCCGGGTCGCCGCCGTGTGAAGATGGCAGATGGCGATGGCTAGCGCGTCGGCGGCGTCGGCCGGTTCGGGAATCTGATCGAGATTAAGGAGACGCATCACCATTTGCTGGACTTGATGTTTTTCCGCGCGGCCGTATCCAACCACCGCGGATTTGATGGACAGTGGGGAATATTCGGCGACTTCGAGTCCGGCGGAAGCCGCGGCCAGCATGGCGACTCCGCGCACCTGTCCGAGTTTCAGGGCAGACTTCACGTTGGCGGCGTAGAAGACATCTTCGATGGCGACACGGTCGGGTGAGTGCCGGGAGATGAGTTCCTGCAGTCCGATGGAGATGAGCGACAGGCGCGTGGGCATGGGGTCGCGCGGGGAAACTTGGATCGCGCCGCAGACGATGCAGACCAGGCGATCATTGGCGCGGCGATCGTTGTTGCGGCGATCATTGGCGCGGCCATCACTGTTGCGGCCTTCGGCGAGCAGGTCGACTATGCCGTATCCGGTGTATTCGGTGCCGCAGTCGATGCCGAGGACGCGCATGAGGGAAGTGTAGCAGGAGAGTTCTTGGCTCTCGCCGCTTGAACCCTCAACAGCATCTTGGTCTCTGTGACTTGGCTTGTTCGTTTTCTCGCTGGAACAAGGCGTAGGCGCTCGGAGAGGATTGCAGACGGGCGCGATCGAGGAAGCGCTGGTAGGCGGACTCGTCAAAAATTTCTCGCAAAATGGCTAGGCTCACACTTGCGATCTCGCTCAAGGTTGAGCGCAGGCTGCCTCGCTTTGCTTGGCTGGACGGACCAATGCGTTCGTCCCCACCTGAGTTGTTTCGCTTCATGCCTGCTCCTCGGTTGCTAGCCTGGTCATCACGAAGGGCGATTCTTTGGTTGCGGCGGATTTGCTTCCGGAAATGATTCGCATGCATTCGAGGCCTGATTCGACCAGAATCAGGGCGACCATCACGACCAGCACTCCGGTGACGGCGGCGTCGAGGCGATCGTTGAAGATCAGGCGCGGGTTGGCTCCGGCTGCGGCGAGTTGACGGGCATGCGTCAGAAAGCCGAGGCGCGGATTTGGATCGAGGATCTTGTGCCACGATGCGGTGAACGTCACGGCCACCAGCCAACCGAGGGGAATCAGCGTCACGAACACGTAACGTGCACGAGCCATTTTCACGATGATGGTGGTCGCCACGCAGAGCGCAACGGTCGCCAACAATTGATTGCAGATACCGAAGAGCGGCCAGAGCGAGTTGATGCCTCCGAGCGGATCCTTGATACCCTGCCAGAGGAAATATCCCCAGGCAGCGACGATCACGGCGCTCGTGAAAAGAATCGATGGGTACCAACTGGTGCGGCCGAGCGGTTTCCAGATGTGGCCGAGCGCGTCCTGCAACATGAAACGGCCGACACGGGTGCCCGCGTCGAGAATGGTAAGAATGAAGAGCGCTTCGAACATGATGGCGAAGTGATACCAGAGCGCCATGACGGCCTGTCCGCCGAGAGTGCTCGAGAAAATCTGCGCCATGCCCACGGCGAAGGCGGGCGCACCGCCGGTGCGGTTGTAGAGCGTCTGCTCGCCTACGGCGTGCGCCAGAGTTGCCATCTGCGCGGCGCTGACTTCAAATCCCCAGGAACTGATGGTGGCTGCGGCCGCTTCGGGCGCCTGGCCTACGATGCCAGCGGGACTATTGACGGCGAAATAGACTCCGGGCTGCAAGGCACAGGCGGCGATCATGGCCATGATCGCGACCAGCGACTCGGCTAACATGCCACCGTAGCCGACCAGGCGCGCCTCGGTTTCGCGGCGGATTAGCTTGGGTGTGGTGCCGCTCGAAATCAGGGAATGAAACCCGCTGATCGCGCCGCAGGCAATGGTGATAAAGGCGAAGGGAAATATCTTGCCGGCAAACACCGGTCCGTTGCCGTCGGCGAAGCGCGTCAGTTGCGGCATGTGCAGCGCCGGGCGCAGCGCCACGATGCCGATGGCCAACAGAGAAATGGTTCCGAGTTTCACGAACGTGCTCAGGTAGTCGCGGGGCGCAAGCAGCAGCCACACGGGCAGCGCAGACGCGGCGAATCCGTAGAGGATGATGAGTACGGCGAGCGTTGGAGCGGTCAGCGTGAAGACCGCTGCCCAGGAGGGCGACTGCGAAACCCACTGCCCGCCGAAGATGGCGGCGAGCACGAGAACAAATCCGAGGGCCGAAGTTTCGAGCACTTTGCCGGGGCGGAGGCGGCGCAGATAGATGCCCATCAAGACGGCGATCGGCATGGTCATGGCGATGGTGAATGCACCCCAGGGGCTCGACTTGAGCGCGTTGACGACGATGAGCGCGACCACCGCGAGCAGAATCACGACGATGCTGAGCACGGCGACATAGGCAACCAGACCGCCTATCCGTCCGATTTCAGATTTTGCCATCTCGGTGAGCGATTTGCCGTCGCGGCGCACGGAGAACAGCAGGATGACGAAATCCTGCACGCAGCCACCGAGGACGGCGCCGGCGATAATCCAGAGAGTGCCGGGGAGGTATCCAAACTGGGCCGCGAGCACGGGGCCAACAAGCGGTCCGGGACCGGCGATGGCGGCGAAGTGGTGTCCGAAGACGACCCACTTGTTGGTGGGGACGAAATCGCGGCCGTTGTCGAGACGCTCGGCCGGAGTTGCGCGCAGGGGATCAAGCGACAGCAGTTTGGCGGAAATGAAACTGCTGTAGAAGCGATATGCGACGGCGTAGGTGGAGACGGCGGCAACGACAAGCCAGAGGGCATTGATCGGCTCGCCGCGATCGAAGGCGATGGTTGAGAGCGCCAGCGCTCCGAGCAGGCTGACGGCAATCCAGAGAAAAACGCGCAAGAATTTTGGCATGGACCGTGGTACGTGGCGAGTATTGTGGCGAAAACCGGCCGAGTTCGCAAGCGGGATGTGGAATCATCTCGACGCTCCGAAGCTCACCGCGTCGCCCGGGCGGCTCTGCCTACGCGGGTCGGTAAAGCAGCGTGATAACCTAATACATCCGACTCACGGACATAGGCGCTACGGGGGAGTCCATACGCTCAGGGCGGGCTCATACTGTTAGCGGGAGATTACCTGAGGAGCGGCTGATGAAGATTGGAATGCTGACGGGCGGCGGGGACTGCCCGGGGCTCAATGCGGTGATACGGGCAGTGGTGCGCAAGGGCCGCTTCCACTATGAAGACCAGTTCGTGGGATTCTTAGAGGGTTGGCGCGGGGTGCTGGAAGGCAAGACCATGGAACTCGACCTCGAGTCGGTGGGCGGCATTCTGCCGCGCGGGGGCACGATTCTTCGCACTTCGCGCACCAATCCGGCAAAGCGCGAGGGCGGCCTGCAACGCTGCGCCGAGAACCTCAAGAAACAGGGGTGCGACGCGCTGATTGCCATTGGCGGCGATGACACGCTCTCGGTGGCGAAGAAGCTTTTCGACAGCGGAGTCAACGTGGTGGGCGTTCCGAAGACGATCGACAACGATCTGGCGGGCACCGACTTCACCTTTGGTTTCGACACGGCCGTGAACGTGGCGACCGAAGCCATTGACCGCGTGCATACGACGGCCGAGGCGCACAATCGCGTCATCGTGGTGGAGGTCATGGGTCGCGAAGCGGGCTGGATTGCGGTCTACAGCGGGATCGCCGGCGGCGCCGACGTCATCCTGATCCCTGAAGTTCCTTTCGATATTGACCAGGTGGCCGAACTGATTCAGCAGCGCCACGCCCGGGGGAGATATTTCAGCATCGTGGTGGCGGCCGAGGGCGCGAGGTTTGCCGGGGGCGTTGAAATGAACGGTGCCGAGGAGCAGCGCGATGAATTCGGCCATCAGCGGTTGGGAGGAATCGGCTTGACGGTGGCAAACGAGATCGAAAAACGGACGGGCTTCGAATCGCGATCGGTCGTCCTTGGACACATCCAGCGGGGAGGTTCGCCGAGCGCTTTCGACCGCGTGCTGGCGACGCGCTATGGATTGGGCGCGATCGACATGGTGCACCGGGGCGAATTCGGACATATGGCGGCGCTGCGGGGGAACAAGATTATTTCCGTTCCGCTCGCCGAAGCCATCGCTTCCAATCGCAAGGTGGATAAGGAAATTCTTGACGCCGCCACCGGCATTCTCGACCGGATCGACTATAAAGTTTCGCATTCACGCTCGTCCCATTCATAGCCAGGGCTCGGTAATCGGTCGAAGAAGTTACTTTCGGTGGATAACCTTCGAAGGCTCTCGGAACCGGAGAACTTTCGAATCCTAACGCGACGCCCTGATACAAATCCATGAGCGCGAAGGGGATGCGGCGACCGGAAATCCGCGTTTTTCCCCGGCCCGCGAGTGATTCAGCCCCCGACAAAGCTGGATACAAGCGCTTCGACAACATCTCGGCAAAATGTGGATTTCCTTGGCATTGGCGCGGTTTTCGGGGCATACTGAAGCCAGCACTCCCCGAAGCCGACTCACGCTTTCGAGGAGGACTCTGTGCCCATGTTTCAACACGAAACCCAGACCGAGGAGCAGTTGGAGCGGTCGACGCCTCTCCCGTTGCGACGCACGCTGCAGGATGCGGAAGTGCAACGGAAGCGGATGCTCATTGCACTCGGAATACTGCTCGCGGCACTGGCAGCGGTCGTTCTTAAGGACTGGGATTTCTGGTTTCCACCGGACGGTGAAGTCCAGGAAGCCGCGTATCAGAGCAAGAGCAAGAGTGCGCCTGTAATTGCGACGACGACCGGTGCACCGGCGGCTCCCGCCCGTGAGCGCAAGCCAGCCAAGTCCGCGACCCCCGCCCCGGCCGAAGCTCCCTTCATCGCGACCACGGAGCGCGCGGCTCTTCCTCCTTTGCAGGTGGAAGTGGTGGCCGGAAACCGCCACATCAGCGTACCCGCAAAAAGCAGTGCCATCCACCTGGATGTGGATTCGGGCCAGACATCGGCCGGGTCCGGCGCTCTCGCTCCGGCTCCAAGTGCGATGGTGAACGCCGGCGATCGGGTGCAGCTCTCGCCGCAAACGGCGCAGAGTGTCACTGTTTCCGTGCCGCCCGACTATCCCTTGCTGGCGCGGCAGATGAAGGTGCAAGGTGCGGTCAGTCTGCAAGCGCTGATCTCACGCGAAGGCACGATCCAGGAGTTGCAGATCCTTAGTGGCCCGGCAATCCTGGCGGCGGCCGCGCGGGAGGCGGTGAAGCAGTGGCACTTCAAGCCCTACATGCTGAACGGGCAGGCGGTCGAAACTCAGGCCCGCATCGTAGTGAACTTCACCATTTCCACAAATTGAGCGCGGACATTCAGAGCGAAACCAGCGACTCCACTCAAGCGACACCTGAATTCAAATTTGAATTCAAAGAACTTTGCCGCATCGCCATGCCCTGACACCAAACTCGAGTCTGTTCCGCGAAGGCCCTGCTACGAACTCAAGTTTTTCGGCAGTCGGTTGCGCCAAAAATTAAACGGGCGCCCGGATTGGTTAGAATCCAGAGCGCCCGGGCAGCCCTCCCCCAGAACTGCTCAACTGCAATGTAGGACTAACCCGCAAATCTGAAAATGGCACGCGGGTGCTAATCCGGTTGCACGAAAGTGCCATCCCACAGATCGCCTGCCCAAGCAGGGAAAAAACGATTCCGAAGACCGATTTCGAAGACCGATTCCAACGCTCGACTCACTCGGAAAGAACCATCATGCCGGGTGCGGTTCCAGTCGAAAACGGGGAACCCGCGATGGCGGTGGGCTTGCCGGTCGACGGGTTATAGGTGTAACCCTCGATACCGTTTCCCGATTCAGTGCCGATATAGAAATAATTGCCGCTCGGATCGATCAGGGCGAACTGGGCGCCCCCCGCCAAGCTGAATGGCGAGTCGGCCGCCGCCACCAATTGTCCGTTTGTGGGATCGATCGTGAAACACCAGATCGCGAAGCTAGATCCCGTGGTCACCGCGTATACAAACGTTCCACTCGGATCGACCGTAATCGCGGTCGGGCCGCTGCCGTTGATGGCCGTGAAGGGCGAGCCGAGGATCGGGGTCAGTTCGCCGCTGCCCGGGTCGATGCCGAAGCCGGAGATATTACCGACGGTGGTCGTGTACGGAGGAAGGTTGGTGGCGGAAGGATTTGCGACATAGAGGAATTGGTCGCTTGTATCCACTGCCAAGCCGTAAGCTCCCTGTCCAGAAGAGACCGGAGAATTCGGCACGGGGGTAAGCACGCCATTTGAGAACGAAAACCCGGTGACCATCCCGATGTCCGGATTGGTCACGTACACGTACTCGCCGGAATGAGTGAACAGGATTTGGCTGGGATCCGAATTCGCAAAGACGGGCGATCCCACCTGCGACAAAGCGCCGCTGTTCGGATCGATCGAGAAAACGGAAATGTTATTGGTAAAGTTGTTGGTCACCAGCAAGTAACTGCCTGAAGGGTCGATGACGGCGGCATCCGGACCCGATCCGCCGACCACACCGGGGGTGGCACTGAGCGTCGGAACACCGTCCTCGGCAACGTTGAAAATCGAGATTGAGTTGCCGAGGGAATTGACCGCATACAGAAACTTCTTCGAGGGAAGTAAGGCCAGGCCGGTGGGCGTGGTCCCGATCACCTGCGGCGTTTCCGCACCTATCGTGATGGCACCGGTTGCACCGTCGATGTGCAGCAGCGCCACGGAGCCGTTCTTGGGCAGGGTCACATAGGCGTTGTGGTCGGGCCCATTCACGCTGGCACTGGTGCTGCTGCAGGAAAAGGCCGGGAGCAGAACGATGGCGACGGCCGCAGCAGCAAGAATCCGGCGAAGAACCCTTTGACCGACCAGTGCGGCACGCGCGGCCCTAAGAAATCTCATTTGCGAAGCTCTCCTCGATCACAATGTCTAATGTCCAAAGATTCGAACGAAAAGGTCGTGTCCACCATCGTGCACGAGAAGGCGGGAATTACGCAACTGCGCGTCTCCCCCGACTGCCCCGAACGACCCTATTTTTGCCGCTGGACGCTTTTCGGTTGGATGCGCGGGTGGGGGGATCGGGACTGCGAAGTTGCTGAAAAAGGGGCTCGCCCGGGTTGGCTCAGTTTCAAAAATTGGCGTCCCTCAGGGGCTAAAACCTCAATAAGAATTGCGGTGCTTGCGGCGCGGTTGGACTCGCCCGGCGCCGCCCGAGCCTGGCGGCGGGATGTGTTCTAATTGTTAGAGTTCGAAAATTGCGTCGTGATTGACATCCACTGCCACCTTCTTCCCGAGGTCGACGACGGTCCCAAGTCGTGGGATGTATCGATCGAGATGTGCCGCATGGCGGCAGCGGACGGCATCACGCACTCGGTGGCGACACCGCACGCCAACGATCGCTATCCTTACGATCGCAGATATCTCTCGGGTCTTCTCGACCAGTTGCGAGAAAAAGTCGGCCCCGCATCCGAATTGCAATTGAGTTTGGGCTGCGATCTTCATCTTTCTTTCGAAAATCTGGAGCGGGTGCTCGAGCAGCCCCACACCTACACGATTGGCGAAACGAATTATCTGTTGATTGAACTCAGCAACTTCAGTGTGCCGGCGGGCCTCGGCGAGTGCTTCACTCGCCTGGCGGAACGCGGGCTTACGCCGATCCTGACCCATCCCGAGCGCAACCCGATCCTGCAGCAAACGCCGCAACGGATCCCGGAGTGGGCCGAGCAGGGCTGTCTGATTCAGGTCACGGCCTCGTCGCTCACCGGTTTCTGGGGAGAGCGCCCCGAAATCATCGCGCGCTGGCTGCTCGACCGCTCGGCCGTGCACATCCTAGCTTCCGACGCTCACGATACCCGGCGCCGCGTCCCGAATCTTTCCGCAGCGCGCGCGGTGGCGGAAGACATCGTGGGAGAGGAATACGCTGACGCGCTGGTGGATGGGAACCCGGGGGCGATTGTGAACGGGATGCCGATTCCCTATTGTCCGCGGCCGGTGCTCGATTAGTGGAGCTTGGGTAGAGACCGCGCCCCGCTTCACCGAAGTCTAAGGCTTGGACTCCTGCAGCAAGACCACGTCGGAGTCGGTGTGGCCGCGCAGGATGCCGAGATTTTTCCCATCCGGCGACCAGTGAAACGAAAGGATTTGCTCCGCGTCGAATTTTGTGATCTGGCGCCCCGTCGACCCATCGAGCGGCTGAACCCAGACGTTATCAACCCCATTGTCGCGGATGGAGTAAGCAACCGCCTTGCCATCGCTGGTGAATTGCGGACCGGCGGAAATATGCGGATTCGGATCGAGCAGGCGCGGATCGCTCATGGTTGCGAAATCGAGCAGCGCGATCCGAGCGGTGCCGAGCCCCGAATCGAGATTCACGAATTCCACCAGGTAAGCCAGGGTCTTTCCATCGGGCGAAATGCCCATGCCACGGCCCGCCTGAAACGACTTCCCAATCGCGCTCGCAGGAACCGGTTCCGCTTTGCCTTCGCCCGCCAAGGTCCCGTTGAGAGAGACCCGCCAGATATGCTGGGTATCGCGAAAAAAGTAAACCCAATCGTGGTTGCCCGAGCATGCCACCGAACTCGACCAGCCATCGGCCGCGCCATCGGTCAATTGTGCGGGATGGGAACCGTCCCCATCCGCCCGCCAGATCCCAGAAACATTGGTGCCGGCATGGAATTCCCAGGGAAAGACAATGTACTTCGTTCCACACGCAGCAGGAGCGATGATTCCAGCCGACGGGTCGCTCGCCAGCACCGTCGGATTTTTTCCCGAAGCATCGGTTCGCACCAGCCGCGAGTAGTCCGATGTCAGCAAATTGCCGTCATAACTCCAGTTGAAAAATGCGATATGTTCTCCGTCGATCGCGAGCGGAGTCGCCGTCCCGGACGTGTCGCCTTGCCCCGGCAGAACGAAAAGCTTGCTCACCGCCTTCTGCTGCACCGTGGCCAGCGTCTTGCCATCGGCAGAAACCGCCAGAGTCGAATAGCTGTTGGTGTCGCGCGAAATGGGCCGCAAGTGGCCGTCGGGGAGTGAAACGAATCCGATCTGGCTGCGAGCATAGTCCGGACCTTTCTGCTGATACGCAACGAACAAACCATCGCCGCCGGTCGACCACTGCAGCGCCGATATCTGTTTATCGGCAAAAGTCAGCGCCCTTATTTTTCCACTCGTGATATCAAACAGGCTGATCTCCCCAAATGTGGCCGGATCATGATCGGGATAGGCGATCTGTTTGCCGTCGGGCGACCATGCCAGCCAGCGCGGCAGGAACTCCAGCGGATGGATGAACAGAATCTTCTCGTCGCTGCCATCGATTTTTGCGCTGAGCAGCCGGTACTTGCCAGTCTCCGGATCATTCGCGCGAAAATATGCCAGGCGGGTCCCGTCCGGAGAAAATGTCAAGGAACTATCGACGTCGCGGGCCACGACTTGCGGAGTTCCTCCCAATACCGGCGTGCGATAAACGTTGAAATCGCTGTTGATTCCGTTCTCGGCTTTGCGAAAATAAACGTAATTCCCATCGGGCGAGAAAGCGACATTCGGGATGGTGGCCGAGGGGGGAACGATTTGCGTGTCGCTCGCGGTGGCCACATTGCGCAGCCACAGGCTGTTCAGCCCTTTATCATCCATCACGGTGAGCAAGTATTTCCCGTCCGAGGAGATGGCGGTGACGACTGCTTTGCTCGAATTCGTGACCTGCGCGATGCTGAAGTTCTGGAAGGGAGCGGGCGCGACGCGATGCAGCATCGAGTAAACGCCAACCCCTGCCGCCGCCAGGATGACCAAGGCGGCAATGGTCCCACCCACAAGCCCAAGTTTGTGCTGTTTCGCAACCGCGACCACCGCCGAGCTGCTGCCAAGCGCGGGTTGTGCTGAACTGCTCCCGAGAGCAGGCGATACGCCGCTCACCGCTGAAGCAATATTTTGTCCGCTCGATGCGGCATTCGGAGTGCTGGAAGCGGCGTCGGTTCTGCCGGTTGAGGCCGCCCGGCTCGATTCGGTCTCGCGCTTGAGGCGTTTTAGGTCGGCGCGCATATCGGCCGCGTGCTGGTAACGGAGGTCGCGATCCTTCTCGAGCGCCTTGTTGATCATGCGTTCGAGTTCGGCCGGCAAATCGGGATTCATCCGCACCGCGGCAACCGGAGCGGAGTCCAAAATCTCCCGCTGGATCACTCCAGAGCTTTCACCCCGGAACGGCAGCGTGCCGGTAGCCATCTCATAGAGCACGGATCCGAATGAAAACAGATCGGTGCGAGCGTCCAAGTCCTTGGCCCGCACCTGCTCGGGAGACATATACGCGACGGTGCCGAGCGCCATGCCGGGGCTGGTCAGGTGTGTGTCGACCGTACCGGTTTCGGTAGCGTCGAATGCCACCCTCGACCGGGTTGCGGTTACTTTCGCCAGCCCAAAGTCGAGAATCTTGGCGTGTCCGCGCTTGGCAACAAAGATGTTGGCGGGTTTAATGTCGCGGTGAACGATGCCTTCGGTGTGTGCGGCATCGAGCGCATCGGCAATCTCGATCGCGAGCCCGAGCAATACATCGGTCTCGAGCGGCCTTCCGGCGATCCGATGTTTCAGCGTCATGCCTTCCAGAAACTCCATGGCGATGAACGCCTGCCCATCCTGCTCGCCAATGTCGTAAATCGTGCAAATGTTTGGGTGGTTCAGCGCAGACGCTGCCTGGGCCTCGCGTTGAAAACGAGCGAGCGCCTGCGGATCGCGGGCAACCTCCTCGGGCAAGAACTTGAGAGCGACAAAGCGATGGAGACGCGTGTCCTCGGCTTTGTAAACGACGCCCATCCCGCCGCCGCCAAGCTTTTCGACGATGCGGTAGTGGGAGATGGTTTGGCCGATCGTGATTTGCCCAATCATAGAGTCGAGGTATGGTAGGCGGGAGGCGACGGGCAAGTCAACGGAAGCCTTTCGAGCCGTTTCGAGCCGAAAAATGATCGGGATCTCAGTCTGCAGCCGAGGCCGCGCAATCGGCGGCTAGGCCCGTTTTGCCGAGGACTTGCTCGGAGCGAGGCTCAGACCGATCGCAGAGTGCTCGCGGAACCGATGCTCAGGCCAGCCGCCTGAAACTAGTGTGGAATGTTGTTCTCTGCGGGTGTCTGTTTCGCTCCAGCCTTCGGATCGGCTGTCGCGGGCGCGGCGGGCGTCGGCATCGTCATCGCGCTTTCTGGATTGAGCAGGTGATCGTGGCTTGGACCCAATCCGAGTTTGATCAGCGCTCGGGAATCCGGAGTTGTCTTTGACTGCCATCCCTGGTCTGTCTGATAGCGCTGCATCGCGGTCTGGCTGGCGGCGTCCCACGTGCCGGTCGGCTCGCCTTGCATGTAGTGCTCGCGGATGAGGGCGGTCTGAATTTCCCGGGCGCGGGTCGGGTCGATTGCCTGCTGGCCGCGGTTCTTCTTCGCGACCTGCTTTGAACCTCTCTTGCCGCGGGATTTGCTCTTCTGCGCCGATGTGTGAGCTGAGGTTCTCTTGCTTGTCGCTTGCCCACTGGCCGGATGCGTGGATTTCTTGGCCGGAGTCGAGGAAGTCTGCGCTGGTTTGGTGGGCGGAGTCGACGTCTGCGACTGCGCAAGTGCGAACCCGTGCACGGCCAGGCAGAGCAGGCTCGAGAGGCCGAGCCGTGGCCAACGCCGAACTAGAGCAATCGTGTGCATGTTTAAGAGCTTCAATCGTCGCAACAATCTATCTCAGAAACCCGGCCGTAACAAATGCGGCTTGCCTCGCCTGTTGTCGCCTAGTGAGACCGGGCAAGCCCCGTCTCACCCATGGAAGAATTCCGTTCCAACAAAAAACCGGCGAAACCGGCCCACTTTATGGTCCCCGAAACGGGGACGGAGCGCCAGTCTCGCCGGATTCGCTGCTCGGTTACGGAAGTGTACCTGCCAGGAAGATCGTTCCATCCTGCGGCCTTGAACCTCGTGGACGCACCAGGAACACGACATCCTGCCCGCTTTTTAGCGATGCCTCGATCTTGTTGAAGTCCTCGATGCTATTCACCGGCTGCTTGTTCACTTCGAGGATCACATCACCGCGATTCAATCCGAGATCCTCGGCGAACGAATCCTGCTTCACGTCCTGCACCACCACTCCCTTGCCCACCGCAATACCCAGGCGATCGGCCAGATCGGAGGTGATGCCGCGAACCGTAATCCCCATCTTGCTGGCCTTGGGGGCTTCTTCGCCCTGATTCTCGTCTTCTTCGCCCAGGCGGGAAGCGAACAATTTCGAGCGATCGGCGATGGTCACCGTCGCTTCTTCCTTCTTGCCGTTGCGCACAAAGGCGATCTTCACCTTCGAGCCGGGCTTGCGGGAAGCAATGTCAGCCACCAGATCGTCGCCGGTCTTCGTTTCCTTCCCATCGACCGAAGTAATCGTGTCGCCGATCTTCAGGCCGGCTTCTTCGGCCGGGGTGCCCGAGACTACGTTCGACACCGTTACACCGGCGCCGTAAATGTGGGCGATGGCTGGGTTCGGTTGTCCTGAGAACTCAATGCCGATGGAGCCGCGGGCGACGCGGTGCTCCGGCCCGATCAACTGGTTGTAGACCTGCGCTACGGTGTTCGAAGGCATGGCAAAACCCACGCCCGCATACGAACTTGTTTCCGTGAGAATTGCAGTGTTGATGCCGATCACCTCACCGGCCATATTGACCAGCGGACCGCCGGAATTGCCCGGGTTGATGGCGGCGTCGGTTTGAATAAAGGACTGGAACTGCCGGTTGGGGACGATGTTGCGGCCCTTGGCCGACACGATGCCCGCGGTCACGGTCTCCTGCAGGCCGAAGGGGCTGCCGATGGCGAGCACCCAGTCGCCCACTTCCATGCCGTCGGAGTTGCCGAGTTTGGCGGCCGGCAGCGGACGATCCATCTCGATCTTGATCACCGCCAGATCGGTCTCCTGGTCCATGCCGATCAACCTCGCATCGCGGCCGGGAGACGCCGGGTTATCGTCCTGCAATTTCACGCGAATGCGATCCGCCTTTTCGACCACGTGGCGGTTGGTGACGATGTAGCCCTTCGAATCCACAATCACTCCCGAACCGAGCGAGCGTTGGCGGATGGTGCCCCCATCTGGGCCGCCTTGACCATTCGGGCCGCCGAAGAATTTGTCAAAGAAATCCTGGAACGGGCTGTCGTCGTCGCCATTGCCATTGCCGTTGCCCTGATCCTGGTCCGGGTCGGGACGGACGTGGAGGCCTCGACGGTGCGGGTTCTTGACGGTCGACTCGGTGTTGATATTCACCACGCTCGGCTCAAGCTGCTTGGAAATCTGAGAAAAGGCGTTCGAGAGTTGCTGGGGAGCGGGAATGGTCAGCGGGCTCGCGTCCGACGACTTCTGGCCTTCCTTGCCTTTCACTCCGTAAGAAACAACGGTGCCGATCAGAATTCCAACCGCCAGCGTGGCCAGAATCGTAAAAGCGTAGGCCCAGCGGTTGGCCTTGAGACGCACCCAAAAGGCGCTTTCGCGCGAATCCATTTCCTTACCTCCTGAGACTGCCTAACTTCTCATTATACCTTCGCCCCCGGCAGGGTACGGTGCAAAGGTGGCCAAATCAGTTAGACGCAGGAAGCCCCGGTCGCGTTTCAGCGGAGGGGAAGGCCTCAGAGTTTCAGCGTCATCAGCGCCAGGAACAATCCGGTATAGGCGGCGATGACCAGCAAAACCAGCAGTGTTCCAAAACTAAGCACATTGAAAATCCCCCACGGCTTCTGGACCGCGCCGAGCGCCAGCTTCCAAAGTCCGTAACTGCCGAGCAGCGCGCAGGAGGGCAGCACCAGCAGCGCCAGCAGCCGCGCATGCGCGACGCGGGGGATCATCACCAGGAAAACCGTGGCCGGAAGCACGCACAGCGCGGGGAGAATCGCCAGTGGAGCGCCGATCAGGAACGCGCGTTCCCGCTCTTTCGAAGTCATGGGAGAACTCGGGATCGGGTCATGTCGCGATCGGGTCGTCGGCTTCCGATGGCCGATTCTACTTCGCCTCGTAGACGGTCTTGCCCCCAACCACCGTGCGCAGAACTTTTGTCTCTAGAATCTGCGATGGCGGGGCGGCTGTAATGTCGCGATCGAGAACGACGAAGTCGGCCAGCATGCCGGGCGCCAGTTTGCCTTTTTGCTTCTCGGCAAATTCGGCAAAAGCCGCACCCGTCGTGTAGGCGACGATCGCCTGCTCGATCGTCAGCTTCTGCACGGGATAGTAACTCTTCTTTCCGTCTGCGCTGCTGCGGGTAACGGCGGCGTAGAGCCCGCGAAATGGCACCACCGGTTCTACCGGATAATCCGTGCCAAAGGCGAGCGCCACTCCGCCGCGGACAAACTCCGCCCAGGCATAGGAGTATTCGGCGCGCTTCGGCCCCAGGCGCGACTCCGCCCAGTTCATATCCGTGAGCAGGTGGCTCGGCTGCATGGAGGCGATCACCTTGAGCTGTTTGAAACGCAAGATCTGCTGCGGGGTGGTGACCTGCGCATGCTCGACACGAAGCCGGTAATCATTCGAACTACCACCATCGGCCGCTTTCACCTTGGCCTGTTTGGCCGCTTCCTCGGCTTCGGCGAAGGCGTCGAGCGCCAACTGGACGCCTTGGTCGCCGATGGCGTGGAAGCCGATCTGGTATCCGGCCAGGACTCGTTCCTTGGTCATCGCGTTCAGCTTGGCCGCTTCATACTGCGGCAGACCGCTGTTGCCCGGATCATCGCTGTAGGGCGCGCGCAGCGCGGCGGTCTTCGAGCCGAGCGAACCGTCCATAAAGCCTTTCAGCATGCCGGTGTGGAGCAGGTTGTCGGAGGCCGGATGGGAGCTGCGCTTGCGATTCAGGACTTCGATCGAGTCGTCGAAAGTCAGCCACTCCGAAATCCTCGCCGTCAGCTTTCCTTCGTGCTCGAGTTCCTCGTAGATCTGGAAATTATCCCAATCCGAATAGTCCTGCGCGGAGGTGACGCCGTGACTCGCCAGATCGGCCAGAGCCAACTGGATGGATTGCCGGCGCTGCTCGTGCGAAGGTGGGGGAATCATCGCCTGCAACCGCTCTTGCGCTTTCTCGCGCAGAATGCCGGTGGGAGTGCCGCTCTCGTCGCGATCGATCTTTCCACCCTCGGGATCGCGAGTGGCCACGGTGATCGCGGCCCGTTGCAAGGCGTTCGTGCTGGCGACTCCGATGTGACCGTCCACCCTTTCGAGGTAAACGGGATGACCGCCGCACACCTCGTCCACATCCCAACGCGTGGGCAGAACCTTGACCGGCCACAGAGTCTCGTCCCAGCCCGCACCGACGATCCACTCTCCGGGCGCCGCGGTTTCTACCTTGGCGAGGATACGTTCGCGGAACTCCTCAAGCGTCTTCGTGCCGACCAGGTTCACGTCCATTTTTTCCAGACCGGCGCTGGCCAGGTGCATGTGGGCGTCGTTGAACCCGGGCATGACGAAGTGGCCATCGAGATTGACGATTTTCGTGTCGGGCCCCTTAAACTTCATGATCTCGGCGCGCGTTCCGACGCCGAGGATGCGCTCGCCGCCGATGGCCAGCGCTTCGGCGCGCGGGTTCGCGCTCAACGACGTCGCCGTATTAACCACGCCCGTGTAGATGTTGCCGTGGATCAAGATCAGGTCGGCTTTTGGTTTTTGAGCGGTGGAGTGAGCGCCCTGGATTGGGACGCCGTTCTGCCCCGAAACTCCAATCGGGACGGTCAACAGTAGAAGTAGAAGTGGAAGTAGAAGCGGAATCTTAGCGATTCGATTCTTCATTCGCCTGCTCCCGACAGTGTCAACATGGTTAGCAGAATGCGCCTTAGTCCGAGCTCTCGTCCATTACAGTCGAACCATTCTTGCAACGTGTGCGCACCGCCTCCCGAACCGCCGCCGCCGATGGCGATGGCCTCGCGCCCGAGAGAGAGCGGGATGTTGGCGTCGGTCGAAGCGCGCTGCACTTGCGCCGTGTTGCCCAATTGCGCATCGACGGCGCGAATCACCTTCAGAAGGCGCGCATCCCGCGCCAGTTCCCCCGCCGGGCGGTTCCCGATCTCGACCACTTCGCTTTCGACCGCCTGCGGCTTGCGCGTTCCGCGCTGGGCAGCCGCCCGATTTTCCCCGGCGACTGCTTGATCGAGCGCGACACGCAGGGCCCGCTCCAGCCGGTCAATTTCCGCGGTCGAGGTGGAGCGCAGGTCGACTCTCATGCTGGCGGATTCGGGAATGGAATTCACGGAGGTTCCGCCCCGAATCACGCCGACATTGAATGTCGTTTTCGGCGAGGCGGGAACCGGCGTTTGGCTGAAGATCTCGATCGCGCGGGACAGCGCGATGATGGGATTGGGCGCGCCGAAGTCGCTCCAGGAGTGCCCGCCCGGACCGCGCACGATCACCTCGAAGCGACGGCTGCCCAGGGCTTCGGCCACCACGGTATCGGCTCCCGCGCCATCGACAACCACGCAGTAGGCGATCGCATCGCGCCAGCGCGGCGTCGCAAAAACGTGGCGCATGCCGCGCAGATCGCCCTCGCCTTCTTCTCCGACGTTCCCGATGAACACGAAGGGCAGCGCGTGCGAAATCCGCGCGCTGCCGAGCACGCTCGCCACAGCCAGCATCGCGGCAATGCCCGCGCCGTTGTCGGAAACTCCCGGACCATACAACCGGCTGCCCTGCTGGCGGATGGTCAAGGGCGTAGCCGCCGGAAACACGGTATCGATGTGCGCGCTGAGCGTCACAAAACGGCTGCCGTAGCCGGGACGAACGCCGAACACGTTGCCGACCTCATCGACGTGCACGTCGATCAGCCCAAGCTCGCGAAAGCGCTCGGCCAGCCAGACGCCGCGCGCGGCTTCTCCGAACGGAGGCGCGGCCACGCGAGTCGCCTCCATTTGCCAGAGCGCAAACTGAGATTCCTGCGAGCGAAAGCGTTCGAAGGCAGCACGCACTGGCGGCGAGCCGGCGAGCCGCGCCACTTCCTCCTGCACCGGGGGATAGGAATCGGAGGTTGCCACTGGTCGAATCGGCTCCATCGCTTTGCGGCTATCTTATAACGAAGGGCATCAAGCTCACGCGGGATTTGCCTCAAAACCGATGTCGATCGGTCACCGCGGGAGGTGCAGTCGAGGTCGCTCGCAACCGATAGGTCCCCGGACGCGACCTGGTTCTTCCTAGGTTTCAGAAAGAAGTTCGGCGAACCAAGTTCGGCGAATCAAGGTTCCGCGAATCAAGGTTCCGCGAACAAAAGTTCAGCCAACAAAGTGCAGGGCGTTTTCGGCGGAACGAGCTTCGAGCCTCAGCATGCCATTCAGAATCACACCGATTACGTTTTCGTCCCCGACGGTGGTGTTGATCATCAAGTGATAGAGCGAGCGCACCGGCCAGTCGGCGTCGAAGTAGTGTTTGATGAATGCCATTCGCTCCTTGTCCACATTTTCGACCAGGTCTTCCGCTTCTTCGCGGCTTGTGCCGAGTGCCAGCAGGCGGCGAATCTTCTCGTCTTCGGGAGCGTAGGTGAAAACGCGGAAAGTATCAGGGCGCTCGCGCAGGAAAAACGGGGCGCCACGCCCGACTATCACCGCGTTGCCTTCCGCGGCAATTGTGGCCATGATCTGTTCCACCATGGCCATCATGTGGTCGGTATCGAAGGCGCGGGAGTTGGAAAACGGCATGCTGCGTTCGTAACTGCCCCGCCAGAAGGCCTTCGCTAAGCGATAGAGGCGGCCGTCGACGCGCTCATCGCACAAGGCCACCGCCGATTCCGGGACTTGCGCGCGCTTGGCAATCGCGCACGTCAATTGCTGGTCCCAGAGCTTCCAACCCAGCTGCCGGGCCAGTTGGCAGGCTATGCCTCCGCCTCCGCTGCCGAACTCGCGCTCGAGGGTGACGATGCGAAACGTCGCGAGCCTCCTTCCTTCTGGTCGGTCCGGTGCAGAAAGTTTAGTGGACGGCCATCCCACCTCCGGGCTTTCCCTTCTTGATCAGGAACACGATCGGGATCAAACAAGCGATCGCGATCCCGAGCACCCAAAAATTATCGATGTACGCCAGCATGGTCGATTGCCGGATCACATTCGCCTGCATCATCGCGTAGGCGTGCTGCTGCGCCGAAACACCTCCGGAACCGGGCCCATTGCCCGAAAAGGTGCTCGTCAGGCCGCGCAGGTTTGCCTGAAACTGCGGATTGGCGGCGTTGAAGTTCTCCGCCAACCGGGCCTGGTGAAACTGCGCGCGCCGAGCGAGGCCAGTGGCAACAAAAGAAATTCCCACGCTGCCGCCGATGTTTCGCGCGAGGTTCATCAGGCCGGACGCGGCATTGTTCTTATCGCGCGGCAGCGAAGAATAGGCGGCCGTGTTGATGGGCACGAACAGGAAAGCCATCCCGATCGCCTGGATGACGCGCGCCATAATCATGGTGCGAAAATCGACGTCCAAATCGAATTTCGTCATATGAAACAGAGAAAACGAAAGCATCGACAAGCCGAACAGCAACAGATACCGGGGGCTATAGCGCGAAAGCAGAAACCCAACCATCGGCATGGCCAGCATAATCGTGAAACCGCCCGGCATGAGCGCCAGCCCGGCCCGCTCGGCAGTGTAACCGAGCAGGGTCTGCATGAACAGCGGCAGGAGCAGAGTGCTGCCCAGCAGGGCAAATCCGAGCATGAACATCAGGAAGTTCGCGACCGCGAAGCTGCGCTCGCGAAACAGATGCAGGTCGATGATGGGGTCTTTGTGGCGCCACTCCCAAAAGATGACGAAGACGAGCGAGGCGACTGAAATCACGGTCAGCCACAAGATGAAATTCGATTCGAACCAGTCGTCGCGCTGCCCTTTGTCGAGGACCACCTGCAGCGTTCCGAGGCCGAGCGCGACAAAGCCGAGTCCGGTGTAGTCGATGCGAGTTTCACTCAGCTTGCGGCGCTTGAGGTAGGGAGGATCCTGAATCAGCCGCGACGTCAGCAGCAGCGAAACAATCCCGACTGGAATATTGATGAAGAAGATCCAGCGCCAGGTAAAGTTGTCGGTGATATAACCGCCGAGCGTTGGACCGATGGCGGGCGCCATCACCACGGCGATGCCGTAGACCGCGAATGCCATGCCGCGCTTGGCGGGGGGAAAGGTATCGGCCAGGATCGCCTGCTCGCTCGGCTGCAAGCCGCCCCCACCGGCACCCTGGAGGATGCGGAAGAAAATCAGCATGGAGAGATTGGGCGCTAATCCGCACAGAAACGAACTGATGGTGAACAGTGTGACGCAGCCCATGTAAAAGTGCTTGCGGCCGACGATCGACGAGAGCCAACCGCTGAGCGGGAGCACGATGGCATTCGAGACCAGATAGGACGTGAGCACCCAGGTGCTCTCGTCCTGCCCCGCGGAAAGGCTGCCGGCGATATGGGGCAAGGCGACGTTGGCAATGCTGGTGTCGAGAACCTCCATGAACGTGGCCAGCGTGACCGTGATGGCGATGATCCACGGATTGACCGCCGGACGCCACGAGGCGTCGTTCATGGTGATTGTGGCCGCGCCCATTCGTATCCCAACCCCTTCGAGCCGCGAGCTCCGGGCTGCGAGCGAACACGCCTCGGTTGCCTGTCGCTCGCGGCGTCTGGCTCGGAGCTATTGAATCCAGACCTTCGGCTCAACCGACATTCCCGGGCGGAGTTCATGGCTTCTGATCTCGCCCTTGTCGAACACAATTTTCACGGGAATGCGTTGCACCACCTTCACATAATTGCCCGTGGCGTTTTCGGGGGGCAGTAGGCTGAAGCGCTCGCCGCTCGCGCCGGCGATCGAATCAACGTGCCCTTTGTAGGTCTTGCCGGTGGCGTCGACCTTAAGCTCGGCCGGCTGGCCCGGCTTCATCTGGCGCAGCTGCGTCTCCTTGAAGTTGGCCGTGACCCAGATGTTCGCTTCGTCGAGCGGAATGATCACCATCATCCCCTGACCGGGTTGCACGTTTTGACCAACCTCGACCGTGCGGTTGCTGACCGCCCCGCTGACCGGCGCAATCACTTTGGTGTACTCGAGGTTCAGTTCAGCCTGATCTAGTGCGGCCTTCTTCTGATCGGCGACGGCCTGCGCAGATTGCGCGCGGGCGCGAATGGCTCGCATGGTTTGCGGCGCATTGCCAGCGGTCCGAAGATCGGCGTTCGCCTGCTCCAGTTTGCTCTCCGCCTGTTTGATCTGCGCCGCGTAGGCGTCGGCATTGGCGCGCGCGGCCTGCAGCGTGGCAGCGGCGGCTTGGGCGCTGTCGACGGCCTGATCGTATTGCTGTTGCGAGATCTCCTGCTTGTCGATCAGCTGCTTGTAGCGGAGAAGATCGTTCTGCGCTTTGGTATTGTTCGCGTCCGCTTCGGCAACCTGCGATTTGGCTGCTTCATACTGCTGGCGGGCAGCCGCGATGCCCGCCTGCGCACCCGAGACCCCGCCCCGGGCGCCACTCACCTGGCTGGAAGTGCTCACGTCGGTTATCGGAACGTTGATGCCCGCCGCAGCAGCCTGCGCCTGCGCGTCGGCATATTCGGCGCGCGCCTGCGCCACCGCGACCTCATAGTCGGCGGGATCGATTTCGACCAGCACCGTTCCCTTTTCGACGTACTGGTTGTCTTGCACGTTGAGCTCGATCACATGGCCGTTGACGCGGGCGCTTACCGAGTTCACATGACCGTCGATCTGGGCGTCGTCGGTCGATTCATAACTGGCGAAGTAGCGCCACAGGAAAAAACCGACGACTAGAATTACCAGGCCGCCGAGAATGAGTCCCCACTTGGTGCGCGGACTGCTCAAGAATGCCGTTGGCCGCCGATAGCGGGCTTCGCCATTCGGCGGAGACTGAGGCTCGGGCGAGGGAGACTGCTGCGTGCGCGTTCCCGGTTGCGGTTTGGGCTCGGCCACAACGCTGCTCGTTGGTTCCATAAGTTAGTTACTTCCTCAGGCTACTTCTTTGAATTTTAAATCGCCTGCTTTGAATTACTTGCTCAGGTTATTTCCTTTCAAGTATTCACGAACGCCCTCTTCGGCGCGCCCCAGAGCGCGGG
>Ga0302325_10003072_pt1 | contig 39806 bp, 32 predicted proteins | sample Palsa_T0_2_FD_201948 | JGI IMG/M metagenome (GOLD analysis project Ga0302325, IMG submission 201948) | Peat permafrost microbial communities from Stordalen Mire near Abisko, Sweden - Palsa_T0_2 | ecosystem: Environmental > Terrestrial > Soil > Palsa > Peat permafrost | place: Sweden: Abisko...
ACGCGGTTCGGCGGAACTCCGGCTCTCGGATTCCCCGGTGATCGCGCCGCCCGCTCGTCCTGGAGTTCAGACACGCGGTTCGGCGGAACTCCGGCTCTCGGATTCCCCGGTGATCGCGCCGCCCGCTCGTCCTGGAGTTCAGACACGCGGTTCGGCGGAACTCCGGCTCTCGGATTCCCCGGTGATCGCGCCGCCCGCTAGCCATCGCTTTCCGCGCGCGTACAGCGCTTCCACTTCGGGGCCTTTCAGCCCTGGCATATCGGTCTTCACCTTATAGCCGATGTTGCTCTGCAAGTATGCCAGGTGGCGATAGCCCTCTGGAAAACGCTTTAACAATTCCTGATCGAGAGTCAGGAGCTTTCCCGGATCCACCGGGTCCATGCGATCCTTCTCGTAAATCGGCTGCCTGAGCACGATACCCCACCGATTGTTCCGCTTCTCGAAGAAATCGTAGAATCGCCCGGTGCAGACCACGTCGCAGAGAACGTTGTGGACCAGCGCCCGCTGATTGATGGTCATCTTGGTTTGCGAAATGGCCCGCGCGCCTTCGATGTCCGCCGTGAATGCGCCTTGAAAGTGCAGAATGTTGACACCGCGCTCGAAGCCTTCCTTACTGACGCGAATGAATTCGTCCGCGGTGCCTTGAAACCAGGTGGCCATCATCACGCCATCGTCGTGCCAGACGGTCCGAAAGCGTTCCCAGTCGCCGGCATCGCGCCACAGCACCCAGTTGTCCACTACGGTTCGAATCGCTAGCGCTTCCATCATCAGGTCGTTTGCCATGCTCAGACATTCTATCCTGAGGGACATGGAACGACAGGACATGCAACGAGCGATCGGCGTTACCGGATCCCAAGCCGGGTGGATCACAAGGCTTATTTATCGGATGTTGCAGAAGCGCCTCGGGCGAGTGTCCAAATCGAAAACGCTGGCGGCTCACCATACGCCGACGCTGCTGGCGACCACTTGGATGGACACAGTGTGTGCCTCCGCGCGAACAATTTCACCGCTGCTCAAGGAACTGGTGCAATTGAAAGTGGCCACCCTGGTTGGTTGTCCGTTTTGAATCGACATCCACTCTGCCGTGGGCAGAAAGGCCGGAATCACTGAAGAGCAGTTGCGCGATCTGGCGTGTTTCGAAGGCAGCGCAGCGTTCCGTTCGGGTGAGAAGCTGGCGTTGAAGCTCACTGTCGCCCTGACCAGGACGCCCGCGTCTGTGGATGACCAACTCTTCGCGGACTTGCGCGCTGAATTCACCGAACCGCAATTGGTGGAACTGACAACCGCCATCGCGTGGGAGAACTATCGCGCGCGGTTCAACCGAACGTTTGGGGTTCTGGCGGAGGGATTCTCGGCGGGCGCATTTTGTCCCTTGCCCGAAGCTTGACTAAGGAAGCAATTGAAATTGGACCGACAGCGAGCAGGTCACAGGCGATGGAAGGGGCGTCAGCAGGATTTCATTGAAGGCGTAAGCGCCAATGACGCCCGCGAACGTTGCGTTTTCTGCGACGAGAGTAGGCTGGGGTGAGGATGCATTCGAGAGCCTGAGTATCGGCCCCAGCGACAATCCCGCCGCGCTCGCCAGCTTCTGCGCCTGCGCCGACGCATCGGAAATCAGATCGGAGTTGGGACACGTTTGCGCCTGCTGTAGTTGTTGGGATACTTGCGTCCCACCGATGTAAAACGTCAGCGTCAGGCCGCTGTTATTCTGCGCGATGGTTTGCTCGATTTTTGTAATCGATCCGATCGTGGCCGTCAGGTTGGCTAGGGGCGCGGTGAATGAGAAATTCCACGTCAACGTTGGCGGATTTGAGTTATAGGTTCCTGTCAGGTTTGCATCGGTGATTCCGAGACCCGATAGCGCGCCGACGATCTGATCCAGCGTGGCGGAGGGATTGGAACTGACAGTCAACTGAAGCACAATCTGATCGGGCTGTAAAACCAGGGAGCGGGTGGCCGATATGGTGACGGTGTGTGATTCAATCTGTCCAAAAGCCGGCGCGGCCCCTAGCAGCAGGATCCCCAGTAAGAGTCTTCGCATCGGTCTAATTGCGAGTGACATTGAACTTTACTGTGATCGCGCAGGTCGGAAGAGTCGCATAAGGACTCGAAACATAATTTGAAGTTGAACTGGACAGCGCAAGAATGGAGCCCAGTGTAACTCCACCGGCGGCGGCCAGGCTCTGCGCCTGAGTGGTTGCCGAAGTGATCAATGCCGGGAACGAGCAGGTCTGCGATTGCGCCAATTGCTGTGAAACTTGCGTCCCAAGGATGCTGAACGAGAGGGCCAGGCCATTGTTCGCCTTCGCGATATTCTGCTGCAAAGTGGTCAAGCTCGCGACGGTCCCCTTGGTGTTCCCGAGTGGCGCCGTGAGGCTGAATGACCACTGAAGTGAGGTGCTTGACGCGGCGCCATTGTAGTTAATCTGAGTGCCGACGCTGGAGAAATTGGCAGCGGTGATTCCCGATCCCGCCAAGGCGTTGACCACATCGTCGAGACCTGTTGTGATGCCAGACTGGACAATTACGGTGAAAACCGCCTGATCGGGCTGCAGACTGGTGTTATTGGACGCGGTTACCGTGATGGAATTCGAGTCTAATTGCCCGAACGCAAGCGAGCAGAATGCCAGCGGAAGGGCAATTACAATGCTTTTTCGCATCTCTGCTAGTATACTCTCGAACCGTGAATCATAAATTAAAGCCCAACCCCCATACCCCTGCTCTTTTGGCTTTTCAGCGCGTCTCCGTGATGCTCGGCAGCACCAGAGTGCTCCACGAGATCACGCTCAGTATCGGAGCCGGCGAGCACGTCGCGATTCTGGGACCGAACGGTTGCGGCAAATCGACGTTGATCAAGACCATCACCCGCGAATGCTATCCCCTTGGACTTCCCGATTCTTCGCTCTCCATCCTGGGGCGCGATACCTGGAACGTTTTCGAACTGCGGCCGCTCTTGGGCATCGTTTCGAATGAATTGATGCGTCGCTCGACGCGCGAAATCACCGGCCGCGAGATGGTGCTCTCCGGTTTCTTCAGCAGTATCGGCCTTCAGCCGTATCACGAGGTCACCCCCGCGATGATCGAAAAAACCAACCAGGTGCTGGAGCTGCTGGAAGTTCCGCATCTGGCCGACCGCGAGATGACCGAAATGTCATCCGGCGAAGGGCACCGGCTGCTGATCGGCCGCGCTCTGGTGCACGATCCGCTGGCCCTGTTGTTGGACGAACCGAGCAATAGCCTGGATTTTCGCGCCGCTCTCGAGCTGCGGGATATATTGCGAAAACTGGCGCAGGCCGGCACCGGCATCCTGATGGTGACGCATCACCTTCCCGACATCCTTCCGGAAATGGATCGCGTGATCCTGCTGCGGCAGGGCCGCGTCTTTGCCGACGGCCCTAAGAGCGAGCTTTTGACCACGGAGCGGCTGACGGAGCTGTTTGGCCTTCCCGTGGAGCTCGCACGCCGCGACGGCTATTATCACCTCTGGTAGCACTCAGAAATTCAACTTTTCGATCTGCGTGTTTAGCCGTGCTTCGTCCGCGGCCTTTTGTTTTTTCAGATCGCTCAGCTTGTCCCGTGAACTGGCCAAGGTACTTTCCATGGCCCCCAGTTGACGCGCATATTTTTGAACCTGATCCTGCTGTCCGCTCACCTGGTTCAAGCTTTGAATGTTCTTCCGGATGCGGTCTTGATCGCTCACGGTGCTGCTGATGTCGCTGTCGAGCTGGTGAATCTGGTTGTCGAGATCGGCAATTTGCCGCTTGGCATCCAGGATCTGCTGTAACTGACTGCGCGCGGCTTCCGATAGCCATTTATTTTCCACGTAGGCGAGCAGAACGTCCGGCGTCAGACTGGAAACGGCGGTTGTGGTTTCGTAGACGCGTTCTTCCGCCACGGGAAACTTTTCGCTGCCGTCCGCCGCCAGCTTCACTTCAAACCGATAGGCGTTTGTCGTGGTCTCAGCGGGCTTGAGAGTCATCAGCTTGTACCCTGGCCTGACGGGATGCTCAATGATCAAGGTCTTGGCCTTTTGATCCACGTTACGAATCGTGTAGGTCTTGGTCTCATCCAGGGCCAGCCGAGCCGTTAGCGTGCCTCGATTGACATGAATCTCGCGTACCAATTCGCGGCTGAGATCCAGCAGCGTTGTGACGCGCGTGCCAAGGTCGACGGAGTAACTGATCAACCGCTTGTCGCCAGCTTTGAGCGTCGTCATCAGGGCTTCGCCGGCGTAGCTGGCTGCATCGAACACGGTGATTGGCCCGCCATCCAGGGTCTTCGAAGTGGAGTTGTTCAATTCGGCCGCGTTCATCGGATGCTCGCCATAATTCTCCGAATAGATCAGCAGCTTGCGCGCGCCGATGGGCTGTTGCAGAAAAGGCAGCATCGTGGACTCGTCTTTTTTAACCGTGACCGGCGTGGAGAAGCGGTATTCGAAGAGTTCGCCCAAGTCGCCGGATGCGACGTTGACAGCCAGGTCGCTTGAGATTTGCTGTCGCCGAACAGCATCGGATTGAGGCCCGGCATCAAGCGAGAAGGACTGGGCGCCGAGTGAGGCAGAAAAAAGCCCCCCCTTGCTCATGGCTGCGGCCCGGGGCGCAGCGGCAACTCCATTCACAGCTCCCCCTATTGCTCCTCCGTAAACCACCGGGTTCGCCGCTCGATCTTCGGCAAGTTCCACCGTTTGCCGAGCCACGTATTTCGGCTCGTAGAGATTGCTGATGAAGGACACGGGACGGCCCGACACAACGGCCAACCGCACGTTGCTCCAATCTTCACCGGTGGTGTTGTCGATGATGGCCCAGCCTTCCAGCGTGGGCTCGCCCTTGTCCGCGAAGATCAGCCGATAACTGGACTTCCAGACCGGCGTGGGAATCATATAGCTGGCATCGATCTGGCGCTCCTTGGTGTCGGACGAATCGATGTAGATACTGCGTTTATCGGTGGAGCGCGATTGGTTGACCACGGTCAAATAATCGCGCAGCTGGCTCTGCAGCGTGGCATCGGCAAAACGAATGGAGCTGGCAGCCGCCAGGTCAAGCGTTCGCAGCTCGCCTGAATCGAGTAGCGCCACCAGTTGCTCGCGTTCCGGCTGCTTGTCATCGGCCTTCACCACGCGTCCGCTCACCACGGTTCCGCTGATGGTTTCCGCGCCATACTTCAACTCCACTTTGGCCCCTTTCATCTGATCCAGAAACAATGCCAGAGATGCCTGGCCGTCGATCTTGAAAGGAAAATTGGCGAGCTTCTGGTCCAGCGGTTCGCTCGAATCGTAGCGCAAGCCGGTGACCTTGCCGCCGTTCTGGCCGGAAATTGTGAGCGACTTCAGAACATCGTTCATGTCCGAAGCCTTGAAATCCAACCGCGCGGATTCGCCGGACCGCAGCGTCCCGCCGCGCTCAAAATAGCCCACCCCGCTCTTGTAAAGAATCACTTCGCGGATGGGAATGTCGGCGGCCATGGCCGTTGACAAGAACGCCGCCAGCAGGGGAAAGTATCGTCGCATAAAGCTCCTATGGAGGAATGCCCGCTGGGCGCTGATCCTTTCAGCGGCTCCTTAGGTTCACTCGCCCATTACTTTAATAATGACGCGTTTCGGACGTTGTCCGTCGAATTCGGCATAATAAACCTGTTGCCAGGGGCCAAAATCGAGCCGGCCTTCCGTCACCGGAACAATCACCTGATGATGCACCATCAAGCTTTTCAGGTGGGAATCGCCATTGGTTTCGCCCGTCCGGTGATGGCGGTAAGTCTCGCGGAAAGGCGCCAGCTTTTCCAGCCATTCGTCGATGTCGGCCAGCAGCCCGTCTTCGGCGTCGTTCACCCAGACGCCGGCCGTAATGTGCATGGCCGAAACCAGGATCATTCCTTCGCGAATCCCACTTTTCTTAAGCGCGGCGTCCACTTCGGGTGTGATGTTGATGTATTGCCGGTGCTGCTTGGTCTGGAACTTCAGATACTCGGTGTGAAATCGCATAGGCCGATCATACCGAGGCCACCCCACTGAGGACACCCAGGCTTGACACTCAGCGGGCCGGGCGTCAGACTTGAGTCTGCAATCAAGGAACGAGCAGGCTGGCCTCCAGAATCCTCTTCCTGGCTTTGCTGGCAGCCGGCTTCGCTCCGGCGCAGGACCAGCCTGATCCTGGCGCGCGGGAGCAGCAGGAACCAACTTACGAAGCTCCGTCCGTACTGAGCCGGCAGACTGCGTTCGGCGTGTACGATTTCTCCGGCCCACTCTCGGCTGCGGAGACGCCGACTGTTCCGGCCGCGCCCGATCCGCGGGAATCCGCGTATGACGGACCGTCCATCCTCAGCCGTGGCAGTAACCTCTCGCCAGGAACAAAGAGCGCCCTGAACACATTCGGGCTCTACGCGCAGATCATCGGCGTGTATGATTCAGGACTCATCGCGCCGGCTGTGGTGCAGGGAAAACAAGTGAACGCGCTGGCCAGCTACGGTGAGGAAGCCAATTTCGGAGCGAACGCCTCACACCGCTGGCGCCGTGGCAAGCTGAGTGTCGAGTATCGAGGTTCCTACCGGCAGTACACCAACGCGCCGGCCTTTGATGGCCTGGACCAGTTTCTCCAAGTCAACTACAGTGAAGCGCTCGCGCCGCATCTCATCTTGGATCTCAGGAGTACGCTGGGTAGTACGACGCTTGCGAACGGAGCATTCGCCTACTTCTCACTCGCGAGTCTGGATCGCATCGGTCTTCCGACTGACGATTTGTTCGACAACCGCACGAACTATATGCAGTCGCGCGTGGACCTCACCTGGCGCCTTACGCCGCGATTGTCGTTCGATTTTGGAGGCGATGGGTTTGTGGTTCGAAGGGAGTCCCTCTTGCTTGCTGGGTTGACCGGCTACAATGCGCGAGCCAGCGTGGCTTACCGGCTGACACGGCGGCAAACGCTTTCGGCCGTTTACGACAACACCTACTTCGATTTCGAGCGTGCGTTCGGCGATTCACGCCTGGAAACCGTTGCGCTGGGTTATTCGATCGCGCTCACTCGTGAATGGGATCTCAGCACGCTGGCCGGGGGCGTCCGGGTTTATACGCTCGGCCTGACCGAGATTCCGCTCGATCCAGCCATCGTCGCGCTCACCGGCGAAAGCTACGCCACCGTGACATTCAGCAACGTGGTCTACCTCCCGGTGGGCGAAGTCCGATTGACTCGCCGCTTCAAATCCGCGTCACTGACGTTCGACTACTCGAATGGCGTCACACCGGGCAACGGCCTTTATCTGACCTCCCGGCAAACCGCGGGAGCCGTCGCGTACTCCTACCTGGTGGCGCGGAGCCTCGAAGTACGCGCGCACGCCGGTTACAGCCAACTCTCCGCGTTAGGACAAACGCTGGGAAAATACGCGAATCTGCAGGGCGGAATTCAGGTGTTTTATAAGTTGACGGGTGCTACTTCGCTCGATGTACGCTATGATTATCGCCATTACAATACAGGAGATGCATTCTTGGAAATGGATTCCAACCGCGTGAGCCTGGGCGTCGCATTTGGTTTGGGTGAAACGCCGTCGGTGACGTGGTGAGCAACAACTTGGCGGGCAATGGCGTGCTGAACGGCTCCGCGATCAAGATCCTGCTGGTGGAGGATGAACCTCCGCTGTTGCAGTTGATTGAGAAGTATCTGCAGCGGCTCGGATTCGAGGTGGAAACGCACCTCAGATCGTTCGACGCGCTGCGGAATTTCGAAGCCGGGCCTCATCGCTACGGCATGGTGATCGCCGATCTTGGCATGCCGGACATGCCGGGCGATACGCTGCTCACCCGCATGCTCGAAATCCGGCCGGACCTGCGCGTCCTGGTCTGCAGCGGGTCGCCTTACTTTATCGAGAATCTTCCAGATTCGCTGCAGCAGCAAGTGGCGTTCCTGCAGAAGCCCTTCGTGCCCAAAATGCTGGCCGAAGCGGTGCAGAATTTGCTCCGGGAACGTCCGGGTGCTATTCAGCCACCGCGGTGAGCGCCTGATGCAGTTTCTCCGCGAAATTTTCTCCCGATTCTGACCACAGCCGGCGCGTTTCCACGGGCAGCGCGTCGTCCAGATCGTGCACCAGTTTGAGCAGACTCTTGATGTTTGATTCAATCATACGCGGGCTATCAGGCAGGTCCGGCTGCGGAAGAAAATTTGCGTCGATACCGAATTCGATTTCGAGCGCGCAGCCGAGGGCGGCGTCTTCGTTGGGATTCGGAAACGCAATCACCGATGCTGGCTGGGCATCGGGCGCGCGCTCCAGGCCGCTGGGGCTCTGATTAAACTCCGGGCCGAAGCAGCACAGCGCCACCCGCGCCGGAGCAAGCTTCCAGTCGGTATCGAACTGCCACAAATCCCACCACGTTTCCAGGCGATAGCTGGCGTCCGCGTTTTGAAAGTCCTTGGCCACGGCCAGCACCGCGTCGATCGGGACGGGCGGAGAATAGGGAATCTCCGCCACCACTGGCTCGCTCGGGTCCACGGCCATAATCTTGAACGTGGTGGCCTGCTGGGCAAGCAGCGAGAACGGAAACAGCCGCAGCAGTTTTTCGTAGTTCCGCAGCATCGTCGAGTCGCTGTAATTCCGCAGCCAGTAAGAAAGAAAGAGTTGATCGGCCATCTGTTACCATCGTACTTTCTTCTCTTGCGCAAATCTCCGCTTCTTCCGATATTCCTGATCGTCTCCGTCGACGTACTCGGGCTCACCATCATTCTGCCGCTGCTCCCGTTTTATGCCGAGCATTATGGCGCTTCGCCGGCCGTTGTAGGATTGCTGGTTTCTCTGTACGCTTTCTGCCAGCTCATCGCGGGGCCCATGCTCGGCCGCTTATCGGACCACATGGGCCGCCGTCCCTTGCTGCTGGTGAGCCAGGTGGGCACCTTCATCGGCTTTCTGATTTTGGCCTACGCCAACGCGCTGTGGCTGATCTTTCTTTCGCGCGCCATCGACGGAATCACGGCCGGCAATTTGTCGCTGGCGCAGGCTTATATCTCCGATGTGACGAAGCCGGAGGATCGCGCAAAATCGTTCGCGCTGATTGGAATCGCCTTCGGGATGGGATTTCTGATCGGTCCCGGCCTTTCGGGTTTTCTGTCGAAATTCGGTTATCAGTACCCGATTTTAGTGGCGGCCGGACTTTCTGCTACCAGCATCCTGGCCACTTACTTTCTGTTACCCGCGGTTACTCCGCCCGCAGCCGACGACGCCACTCCGCGCAAATTCACGTTACTCGATTGGGGAAACTACGTCCGCTATTTTCGCCAGCCGGGCCTCGGGCCATTGTTGTGGCAATTCTTGGCGTTCGCATTCGCCTTCTCGATGTTCATGTCGGGGTTTGCGCTTTTCGCGGAGAGACGTTACACCTGGCACGGTGAGGCTTTCGGAGTACAGCAGGTGGGCTACGTTTATGCATTTCTTGGCCTGCTCGGAGTGATTTTGCAGGGCGGGCTGATTGGACGCCTGGTAAAAGCACTGGGAGAAACAAACCTGGCGCGGGCCGGATTTTTCTTCGGATTGGTCGGGCTGGTGGCGCTCGGCTTCACGCACTCCATTCCGCTGTTGCTGATTTCGGTGGCCGTGGCATCTTCGGGAACGGGAATCGTTCGCCCCACGGTAACCAGCCTGATCACGCAGAAGGCAGGACGATCCGAGCAAGGCGTGATTCTGGGCCTGACGCAGTCGCTCAACTCGATTTCGGCCATCGCGGCGCCGGCGCTGGCGGGTTTCTTGATCGATCATGCACTATTGTCGACTTGGGCCGTGGTAGGAGGTGTGATTTGCGGAATCGCCTTGCTGTTCTAATCCTGGTTGCCTCCGGACTGTTTGCGCAAACGGTTCGCGTTCCATTTGTTGGATGTGCGTCGGACGGTCAACTTGGTCCGAGGAAGGCGCCAAGTGGAGTTGCTCAAGTAGTTCGGGCCGCTGCACGCGCCGCCCAGCGACTCGCGTATTACAAGGCTAGCGCTGCTCCTGGAATTCCCGCTCCATGGGGCTGGTCTTGTCGCGGCGGGGACGGCTCGGCAGGGGAGGCCCTGCTCGTCCTGCCCCAAGCGGCCGCTGCGGATAGTTTGATCTCTGGACCCTTCGTGCATGTTGAGCACGTCTCGGCAGAAGCGTTCGGAAGATTCGAAATCGCTCAAGTGATCGCGCGGGTCTTCCCAGCCCAAAGATCGTTCGTCCAGAGTGCAATTGACGCCGGCCCGGAGTCGTCGGCGCACGATTACGTTTTTGGCCCTTATCCAAACGATAAATTGATCGTTCAAACAGCCCGTCTCGTCCAATTCCAAACGCCTCCCCATTCGGAAGGCCTCGGTACAATGGGCCACTTCAAAGCCAACGACGATCCGATTGACGGCGTTGCGATCCTCGAAGGGCAGAATCCCGATCTGCTCATGCTACGGGTGCGCCTCCCGCGTGAGCAGCGCTACCTCGCCCAGATAATCATTCAGGATCTACTTCTCCGGCAGCGCAACAACGCCCGGTAACTCGATCCCCGCCAAGAATTCCAGCGACGCGCCTCCGCCCGTAGAGATATGAGAAATCTTGTCCGCGACCCCCGCCGACTTGATGGCTTTCTCCGAATCCCCGCCGCCCACCACGGAAACCGCGCCCGACGCAGCCACTGCTTTCGCCAGCGCCACCGTTCCGCGATCGAAGGGCGGCTTCTCGAAAACTCCCATAGGTCCGTTCCAGATAATGGTTTTCGCTTTTGCGATCACCGCCGAGTAAGCGTCCACCGTCGCAGGTCCGATGTCTACTCCCATCTTTCCTTCCAGAACATTCGGAACCACTTCGAATGGAGCGCCCTCTTTCAATTCATCCACTACAACATGATCCAACGGCAGCAGGATCTTGCCGCCCGAACGCGCGAGCAGCTCCTTGGCCAGCCCCACTTTGTCATCTTCCACCAGCGACTTACCCACCGGTTTTCCCTGCGCCTTCAAAAATGTGTAAGCCATTGCACCGCCGATTAACAACTGATCGACAACCTTCATCAGATTTTCGATTACCTCGATCTTGTCGGAAACCTTCGCGCCTCCCAGAATCGCAACGCAGGGCCGATCCGGATGCTTGGTGGCTTTCGTCAGATACTCCAGCTCTTTGTCCATCAAAAGCCCCGAAGCCGCTTCCCTCACAAAGTGAATCATTCCCACGGTAGAAGCATGCGCCCGGTGCGCCGATCCGAATGCGTCGTTCACATAGACGTCGCACAGCGCGGCGAGTTGTTTTGAAAACCCTGGATCGTTTCTCTCCTCCTCGGCATGAAAACGCAGGTTTTCAAGAAGCAGCACCTCACCGGGAGCAGGCCGCATCTTTTCCACCTCTGGCCCGACGCAATCCGGCGCCATTTTCACGGGGCGTCCGAGCAATTGCGCCAACCGAATGGACACCGGCTTGAGACTCATCTCCGGAATGGGCTTGCCCTTGGGGCGGCCTAAGTGGCTTGCCAGAATCAAACCCGCGCCATGGTCGATTGCGTATTGAATACTGGGAAGCGACGCACGCACCCTTTTGTCGCTGGTAATCTCCTGTCCCCCGGGCGCGAGTGGGACGTTAAAGTCCACTCGAATGAAAACCGTTTTGCCCTTGAGATCCAAATCTCGAATAGAAACTTTCGGCATACTAAGGTTCCTTAAGACGGATGTTAGCAGCTACCAGGATAGGAGTCACGGTTACAGCCTGCACGTTTTCTTGAAACCTGTTGGCATCGGGGACGGTCCCATATCCGTGCAGCCACGCGACCGCGTCTCGCAGAACTGCGCGTCACTTTTCGGAGTAAATCCCTCATATTTGGAGTAAGTCGTGAAAAAACTCGATTACCTTTTGCGCACCCTGGGGCTAATTGCCACGGCACTGAGTTGTTTGGACACGGCAAACGCGCAGACGAATACGGTGGTTGCTACACCACAGCAGCTAACGTTTAACACCCAGACGGGAGTGGCCCCGCTGTCCCAGACGTTTTTGCTCTCTGCGCCCAGCGGAACCGCGAACGTCACCATCACGCCTCGCTCCGATACCAATTGGCTCACCGTAACCCCTCAATCGGGCGCCACTCCTTTGGTTGTTACTGCCTCCATCGGCGCCGGCGCACCCACCACCACTGGCGTTGACGTCGGCTTTATCAATGTCCAATCCGGGACCACAACTCTATCCGTGCCGGTGACGCTCAACACGAATTCAACCGGCGGCCCGAGTCCCATTTCGGCCGGTCCAAACTCCCTCAGCTTCGTCTTCGCCAATGGCAGTACGGTGGCCACATCGCAGACCGTTTCGCTGTCCAGTTCCAGCTCCACCGTCACCAACTTCACCGCCACGCCGATCACCAGTAACGGGATATCCTGGCTGAGCGTAAGCACCGCCGCGGGCAGCTTGCCTGGTGACTTGTTGGTCACGGTGAATCCGGTGCCATTAGTCGCAAGCCCCGGCACCTTTAATGCCGCCGTCGCGATCAACGCTCCAGGAACCAACGGCATCAGTATTCCGGTGCTGGTGACTATTCAGGGAGTTCCTTCTCTCAATGTAAGCCCGGCCAGCCTTTCGTTTGGCTACCAGTTGGGAACGTCCGCGCCAGCGGCCCAGACGCTCGCGCTGAGCAGCAGCACGGGCGCCAATGTGCCTTTCACCGCAACCTTCGAAGCAACCAGCTGCGGAAGCTGGATCGTGCTGAATCAGAGCAGCGGGGCCACACCCAGCACTTTGAGCGTGCAAGTGAATACGTCCGGTTTAGCTGCTGGACAATGCGCGGGACAAATCAACATTGCCGCACCTGGCGCCTCGAACCCCAATGTATCGGTGCCGGTAAGTTTGCTGGTGAGTACGCTGCCTCTCATCCAGGCGCCCACTGCCGGTCCAACGTTCACTTACCAGATCGGCGGCTCGGCTCCCGCGCCTCAAAGCGTACAGATCCTGAGTTCTACGCCAGGCCTGAGCATTGCAGCCAGCGCCGCGCCAAGTGATGGCGGCCCCAACTTCCTGGAAGTGACTCCCGCTACTGGGGCCACTCCTCTCTCCTTGACGCTTACCGTCAGTCCCACTGCGCTGCAGACCCTGGGCCCCGGAACTTACCTCGAGACGGTAACGCTCACCGCGTCGGGAGCTGGCAATTCACCGCAGACCTTCGACGTCACGCTCACCGTCACCAGTAACCCCAGTCTCATTGGAAGCGCACCATCGTTGAACTTCAACTATCAGGTCGGACAGGCCGCGCCACCCAACCAGACCGTCACGGTCACCAGCAGCGGCGCGCCGTTGAATTATCAAGTGGCCGTCAGCACCACCAGTTGCTCCGGATTCTTGAAGGCTACGCCCGCTACCGGAAGCACATTCGGTTCCCAGAATCAGGTGGTGGTGTCGGTGAATACTCAAAGCATCGCGCCGCAGGTTTGCAGCGGCAACGTTACCCTTACTGTGCCTGGATCAACCGCCGCACCGCTGGTGATTCCGGTGACCTTGAACGTCAGTGGCAGTCCTTTGCTCAGCGTCGGCCAGTCCGCTATCAACCTGACTGTTCTCGCCGGATCGGCCGCCACAACGCAGACGGTCTCGGTCACCAGCAGCAGCGGTGCGCTCGCGTTTACCGCCGCGGCTTTCACCAATCCGGCTGGCTTGACGTGGCTGTCGGTGACTCCCAACGCCGGCAACACTCCGAATAATCTTCAGGTGACGATCAACCCCGCGAATCTGGGTGTCGGCGTTTACAGCGGCTCAATCACCGTATCGAGCAGCGCGCCCACTGTTCCGCCGCAGACCATTCCCGTTACGCTCACCATCGTCGGATCAACTGCGGGAGCGGCGCCGGCCAGCCTCACCTTTACGCAGGCGACGGGGGGCGCAGCGCCCGACAGTCAATCCGTTCAGATTACGGGCGTGCCCAGTGGAACCACCATCGGTGCTGTTGCCACCCAACTAAGTGGCGCCGGCTGGCTTTCCACCACAACCTCCGGAAACACAGTAACTGTCACGGCGAACGGATCCGAGCTCGCGCCAGGGACTTACTCGGGTGTAGTAACTGTGATCGTTCCGGGAGCGGGAGCTAGTCCGCTTTATATTCCAGTGACGCTCGACGTCACCACGGCCACGTCCGCGCTCTCTCTCTCCGCCAGCAGCGCGTCATTCAACGTGCAGGCTGGATCCATGTCGATTCCGGGCGCTCAGACCATCCAAGCGACCAGCAGCACGGCGGGAACCAGCGTTCCATTCACTGCTACTTTCGTGCCCAGCACGGGAGGCAATTTCCTGACGGTGACGCAATCCAGCCCGAATACTCCGGCCACCATCACGCTGTCGGTGGACGCCGCGGTCTCTAGCACCCTCGCCGCCGGAACTTATAGCGGAGCGGTGCAAGTCTCATCCGGGACAGGCGCGATACAAACCGTTCAAGTGACGCTGCTGGTGAGCCCCGCCGGCACACCTGTCGTGCTCAGCATCGCTAACGGCGCGAGCCTTCAGCCAAACGCGGTTTCGCCTGGAGAAATTGTGACCATTTTCGGCAATGGCATTGGGCCGGCCACGCCAGCCGGCGGAACGCCGTGGACGCCCACCGCAAGTAATACTGTTGGGACCACGCTAGCCGGCGTCACGGTCACGTTCAATAATGTGCCCACGCCCCTGATCTTCGTCGCACCCGGCCAGATCAACGCCATTGTGCCCTACGAAGTAGCTGGGCAAACCAACGTGCCGGTGGTGGTATCGAACAACGGTACGACGTCGGCGGCCTTCACCGTGCCCGTTGCCGCGGTCGCTCCCGCCATATTCACTTTGAGTCAGAACGGCAGCGGTCAAGGAGCCATCCTCAATCAGGACGCGACCGTCAATGGAACCAACAATCCGGCAGCGCCCGGCAGCATCATTTCGATTTATGCCACCGGCGAGGGTCAATTGGCGTCGGCCGGCAGCACGGGATGCATCACCGGCGCAACGCCCCCATTTCCAAAGCCGGTAGCTGCTGTGTCGGTTACCATCGGTGGCCAGCCATCGCCCGACATCACCTACGCCGGTGAAGCGCCAGAGGAGGTTTGCGGCTTGATACAGATCAACGCGACCCTGCCGTCCAACCTGAGCGCCGGTCCGCAGCCCGTAGTCTTGACCATCGGCTCCAGTAGCAACACGGGCCAGACCATCACCGTGGCAGTGAACTAAGCTGCACGCGTACTGAGAGGCTAAATGTCGTAATACAAGGCGAACTCGTAGGGATGCGGCCGCAAACGAATCGCATCCGCTTCGTTCTTGCGCTTGTAATCGATGTAGGTCTCGATCAGATCGTCGCTGAAGACGTCGCCCTTGAGCAGGAACTCGTGATCCTCGCCCAGGCAATCCAGCGCCTCTTCGAGCGACGATGGCATGGAGGGCACGCTCTCCATTTCTTCCGGCGACAGGTCGTAGATGTCCTTGTCGAGCGGTTCGCCGGGATCCAATTTGTTCAGCACGCCGTCCAGTCCGGCCATGAGCATCGCCGCGAAGGCCAGGTACGGATTCGACGCCGCATCCGGCGGGCGAAATTCCACGCGCTTAGCCTTCGGGCTGGATGAATACATCGGGATGCGGCATGCCGCCGACCGATTGCGGCGCGAATACGCCAGATTTACCGGCGCTTCGTAGCCCGGCACCAGCCGCTTGTAGCTGTTGGTAGTGGGCGCGATGATGGCCGAAAGCGCTCGGGCGTGCTTCAGCAAACCGCCGATGTAGTTCAGCCCCATCTGGCTCAAACCGGCATAGCCGTCGCCCGCGAAGAGCGGCTTACCGGCGCTCCAGATGCTCTGATGCGTGTGCATTCCGCTACCGTTGTCGGCGAACAATGGTTTCGGCATGAACGTCACGGTCTTGCCATGCAAGTTCGCAGTGTTGCGAATCACGTACTTGTACACCAGCATGTTGTCCGCCGACTTCACCAGTGTGTCGAACCGCTGGTCGATTTCGCACTGTCCGCCGGTGGCCACTTCGTGGTGATGGCATTCGATGTTCAAGCCGCATTGGATCATCGTCTCCACCATTTGCGAGCGCAACATCTGGTAATGATCCGTCGGCGGCACCGGAAAATAGCCTTCTTTGTAGCGTGGCCGGTAACCCAGGTTGTTGTTCTCCCGCCCTGAATTCCAGCGTCCCTCCTCGGCATCGATGAAGTAAAAGCCCGAGTGCTGATTTTGATCGAAGCGGACGTTGTCGAAAATAAAGAACTCGGCTTCCGCGCCAAAATAAGCGGTGTCGCCGATGCCGGTGTTCTTCATGTACATCTCGGCTTTGCGCGCGATCCAGCGCGGATCGCGACTATAGCTTTGCCGCGTGATCGGGTCGATCACGTCGCAGGTCATCACCAGCGTAGGGATCTCATAAAAAGGATCGGTGAAGGCCGTGCTCGCATCGGGAATCAGCAGCATGTCGCTTTCATTGATGGCTGCCCATCCCCGGATGCTCGATCCGTCCATCCCAAATCCTTCCTGGAATGAATCCACGGAGAGCTCCGTAATCGGGTACGACACGTGGTGTTGCAGGCCGGGAATGTCGCAGAACCGCAAATCGAGCTGCTTGAGTCCATTCTTTTTGGCGTACTCGAGAACTTCGGAAGAGGTCATGGAAGCTCCTGAATCAGGAATTTGGGGAACCTTTAAGATATCGCACTCGGCGGCCAGGATGGCACTCTTGGGACTTGGTTACGATTTCATGACTTGGTGCAAACTGGCTCGGTTGCGATAATGGCAGCGTGCCGGAGCCGCTGATTGAAGCACGACAAGTCGAAAAGTTCTACGACCAACCGAGTGACAACCGAATCCAAGTCATCGCGCCCTTGGATCTGGCTGTATATCCGGGCGAGATTCTGACGCTGCTCGGGCCATCGGGCTCCGGCAAATCTACGCTGCTCCGCATTCTCACCGGCCTTTCTCAAGCCTCCGCCGGCCAGGTGCTCTGGCACGGCTCTCCCGTCAACGGACCATGCGAGAACGTTTCCATCGTCTTCCAAAGCTTCGCGCTGTTTCCCTGGCTCACTGTTTTGGAAAACGTGGAAGCGCCGTTGAAAGCCCGAGGCGTTGCGCCGGACGAGCGAGCTACTCGCAGCGTCAAGATGCTCGACTCGGTTGGTTTGGACGGCTTCGAGAGCGCCTATCCAAAAGAGTTGTCGGGCGGCATGAAACAACGCGTGGGCTTCGCACGCGCGCTGGTGGTGGAACCCGAAGTCTTGTTCATGGATGAACCATTCTCGGCGCTGGATGTTTTAACCGCCGAAAACCTTCGCAGCGAGCTGCTGGAGCTGTGGGAGGACAAGAAAATGCCCACTCGCGCAGTGTTCATCGTTACGCACAACATTGAGGAGGCGGTTCTGCTCGGTGATCGCATTGTGGTCCTCGGCAAGAATCCCGGGAGAATCCGCACCGATTTTCATGTCGATCTTCCACGCCCGCGCGACCGTAAGCATCTCCGTTTTACAAAGATCGTCGATTATATCTACCAGGTGCTGACCAAGCCGGATGGCGATCCTGCGCTTACCCTGTCGGGCCCCGCCTCGGGTTCAACCTCCACGGCCAAATATCCGATGCTCCCGCACGCCCGTACCGGCGGTATTGCGGGCTTCCTCGAGATCCTCGCCGATCACAACGGCCGCGAAGATGTTTATCGCATGGCCGATTATCTGTCTTTCGAGATCGACGATCTTCTGCCGATCGTGGAAGCGGCGGCTTTGCTGGGGTTCGTGAAGGTCACCGAAGGCGATGTCGAGATCACGCCGGCTGGTCTCGAGTTCGCCAACGCACTCATCCTGCGTCAGAAGGAACTCTTCCGCAATGCCGCCCTTGAAAATGTCGCGCTCTTAAAGCAGATCAAGAGTGGGTTGGAATCCAAGTCTGACCACACTCTTCCCGACGATTTCTTCCACGATATTCTGGACGAGCACTTCACCGAAGAGGAAACTGTCCGCCAGCTCGAGACCGCGATTAACTGGGGCCGCTACGCCGAGTTGTTCGACCACGATTCAGAACGCAAACGGTTCTTCATTCCCGAGGAGAGGCCCAGCCAGCCGGAAAACGTCGAAGTGGGAACCGAAACATGACGTCTCCGTCGGGTTTGTCGCGCTCCCTGATTCGGGATCGCACTTGGAACTTCTTCATGGACGCGATAGTCTTCGCGTGCCTGTTCGCTTTGATCTACTCAGTGGTCGCTGTGGCGCGCTATTGGTTCAGCGCTCCCGTGGCGGCGGTCCAGATCTCGCTTTCGCCCTGGGCCATTCCTCGCTACGCGTTCTACTCCCTGGTGCGCATGATTGTGGCTTATGTGCTCAGCCTGGTTTTTGCAATCGGCTATGGGTATTTCGCCGCCTACAACAAGCGCGTGGAAGGCCCTATGCTTGCGGTGCTCGACATCCTGCAATCCATTCCCGTTCTCAGTTTTCTCCCCGGCGTGATGCTGGCCATGGTTTCGCTGTTTCCATCCCGGCAGTTAGGCGTTGAGTTCGGATCCATCCTGCTCATTTTCACCGGCCAGGTCTGGAATATGGCCTTCAGTTTTTACGCTTCGCTCAAGTCGTTGCCGCGCGAGTTGATGGAAGCATCGCGCGTGTACCGCTTCGGCCGCGTCCAGCGCTTTTTGCAACTGGAATTACCGCAGGGCGTTATCGGCTTGGTGTGGAACTCGATGGTATCCGTGGCCGGGGGCTGGTTTTTCCTGATGGCCTGCGAAATGTTCGTGCTCGGCAAGCGCGATTTTCGATTGCCCGGCCTCGGCTCTTACCTGCAATCGGCCGCCGGCGCGGGCGACAGCACCGCGATCACGTGGGGCATTATCGCCATGATCGGCGTCGTCATTCTAATCGATCAGTTGGTCTGGCGCCCTGCGATCGCATGGTCTGAAAAGTTCAAGCTCGAGCAAGTAGATAGCTCCAGCACGCACTCTTCGGCCGTCCTCAACTTGCTTCGCAAATCGCCGCTGTTGGGCCGCTTGCGTGCGGGCATTACCGCGCCTCTCATGGAGCGCATGTACGTATCCTCCGCGCGAGCGGAGCCGGAAACCAAAGCCCCGCCGTCCAACTGGCGAAAGGGGTTCGTCGTTCTAGGCGGTATCATCGCTCTGCTGCTGATCCTGCACGGAGTTTTCCAGGGTATTCTGTTGCTCAAAGGAATCACGCGTGACGAAGTTCTCACTACGCTGGAGAGCGCGGGTGCAACTTTCTTGCGCGTGGTGGCGGCTCTCGTAATCGCGTCAGCCTGGACCATTCCGGCGGGTGTCGCCATCGGTTTCAATCCGCGCCTGGCGCGAATCGCGCAGCCCATTGCGCAGGTTGCGGCCTCGGTTCCCGCTACCGCTCTCTTTCCGGTGCTGCTGCTAGGCTTGGTCAGTCTCGGCGGCGGGCTCAACACCGGCTCCATTCTGCTGATGCTGCTCGGAACGCAATGGTACATCCTGTTTAACGTGATCGCGGGCGCCATTGCCATCCCTTCGGAGTTTCGCGAAGTTGCCGACATTTTCCGTTTCAGCCGCGTGGATCGCTGGCGCACCGTGATTCTTCCCGCCATTTTCCCGTACCTCATCACTGGCTTGGTCACCGCGTCCGGCGGTGCTTGGAACGCCAGCATCGTCGCCGAGTACTTCCATTTCAAAGGACAAGTGCTGTCTACGTTTGGTTTGGGCGCCGAGATCAGCGCGGCCACCGACGCCGGAAATTTCGCCCTGCTTCTTTTGTCCACCATCGTGATGGCGACCTTGGTGGTATCGGTGAATCGACTGGTCTGGCGCCCGCTTTATCGGCGCGCCGAGACCCGCTATCGCCTGGAGGCGTGATTTCCCAGCGTCAGGGGCCGCATCTGAGCACCGGCCCTGGCACGGCAACGCGGATCGCGGACGACAATCCGATTTCTCGGTATCAATCGCGTCTGCGTATTGGCTACACGTTGTCTCGGACAAGTAGAGCCGGCTACGGAGCGAGAGCGGGACGAGTAGATAGGCACGATCCCCGAGCGTTCGCTCAGATTTTGGACAGCACTGGATGCGCTGGCGCGCTTGCTCGGTGCGATCCGCAAAACGGATTCCATGCACGCATGCGCCACCAAAAAGTCTCGGCTGCTCAGATTGCACTGGAGGTGGTAGCCTAGATCATTGACGGACCTCTGAAAATGGGCCTTTTGTACTGAAAATCAAGTGGTTAGACTATGGCAAGAGCAGATCTTCTCCTCTCATTGGTGAAAGCCGCCTCAAGTGGTGACCAGGCCATGGTTCGCAAGACCGTGGAGGCTATGGCAGCCGAAGAGCGTTCGAAAAATCACTCGGTTTTAGCCGAGCAGCTTGAGAAACAAGTTTACCGTAACGGGTCCACACCCAAACCTGACTATGCGCCAACGCACATCGTTGCGCACAATCTTGTTCATGAGATCACCCCTCGACGGAACATTTCTGAACTTGTGCTCAACTCAACCGTGCGTTCGGCGATCGACGAACTTGTTCAAGAGCATCATCGAGCTGATTTGCTCCGTTCATACAATCTTCAGCCCCGGAACCGGCTCCTCCTCACCGGAAATCCCGGAAACGGGAAAACGTCACTCGCAGAAGCCCTTGCTTCAGCTCTTATGGTCCCGTTTGTCATAGCGCGTTACGACGGCTTGATAACGAGCTACCTAGGCGAAACGGCAACACGCCTTCGCCGGTTGTTCGAATTTGCCCATACAAGGCGATGTGTCCTCTTCTTCGACGAATTCGACACTCTTGGAAAAGAACGCGGAGACATCCATGAAACTGGAGAAATTAAACGCGTCGTAAGCTCTTTGCTACTACAGATCGACGACCTGCCACCGCACGTCGTGGTTGTATGCGCAACGAATCACCCCGAGCTGCTGGACCGGGCAGTATGGCGGCGCTTTCAATTGAAACTGAAACTCGATCCTCCCGATAAGAAACAGATCGAAGAATATTTTTCACTCGCAGCTAAACGGCTTAACTTCTCGCTGGGTTTGACTCCTCGAGTTCTCGCCGACAAGCTGGCCGGAGCCAGCTATTCGGACTTGGAAGGATTCACTTCCGACGTGGCCCGAGCCTACGTCCTTTCTCTCCCCAGTGCAGACGCCAAGGAAATAGCTTCCAGAAAGTTGCAGACTTGGAAAGTCCGCTCGAAGCCCAGTGTGCAGAAGTCGAATAGATAGGATTCGCTCCGCATGCCAGAGCTACCGTTTCTTCTCTTTCCGCAGCCTGTTGTCACGCAGCGATTAGGATTAACGGGTCGAGGCAAGTCGTACCGCAAACCAACGGCGGCACAGCAAAGGGCGAGGCTGGAAGATCGGTTTACACAGATAGCGCAGTCGTTTCAAAATCTTCAGGCGACCGTCGTGGGCATCGATCCTGAACAGGTGATAGTGCTGGAGACGCTGACTGAATCAGTTGAAAACGTGGCGCGCGCGGCTTCGCAGATTCCTGGGCTGGAGTGGTTGGGGGAAAGAGACCTTGAGGAAGCGGTGGCGGAGTTCGGCTTTGCGGATGAAACAGAGCCGACAGCTACAGTTCCGAAAAGGCTTTACGCGCTCATGAGCAATCAAGCCGGAATGCGCCAACTTCTGGCTCTCTGGAACGCATGGGTCGCCGATCCAACTCAAAGAGCGAGAAAGAATTTTGGGCCGTTCAAGAAACTGTTTGAACTGTTAGCGGACATTCGCCGCTGGGGACCCAAGGACAGGATAAGCGCAACCGGAATCCTTGAACGATGGCAAGAAGACGTTGCCGTTGGAGCGGCTATGCCGTTCGAGATTGAGTTTTGGTTTCGCGCGGACCCAGCGCGTCGACAGCAGGCCTACGCAGAAGTGCAAGCACTTGTAACGGGTCTGGGTGGTACGTGCCTGGATCAATCAGTAATACCGGACATCCTTTACCATGCCGCACTCGTGGAATTGCCCGCCCTGGTTGTCCGGCAGTTTGTCCAAGAAGTCCAGGCGGAAGACTACTCCCAGCTCCTTCGCAGCCAAGGCGTGATGTTTTTCCGCCCGCGAGCCCAATCGACGATCGGTTTAAAGCCTATTGAGCCGGTGAACCTTGATTTCGCGGAACGCCTCAGAGATGCGGCGGTGGAAGAAGGTGGACCCAGAGTAGCGGTTCTGGACGGGATGCCAGCAGAAAATCACACTGCACTTGCCGGACGCGTCATCGTTGATGACCCGGACGGACATAACGCTTGGTACCAACCCGGACAGCAACAACACGGAACAGCGATGGCTTCGCTTGTGGTCCACGGAGACCTCAACGGCAACGGGCCACCACTCCGACACAGGATCTATCTACGGCCCATTTTTCACCCTGATTCCTTTAACGTCCGGGAAATCACACCACCCAACCGGCTTTTGGTAGACCTCATCCATCGAGCTATTAGGCGACTCTATGAAGGAGACGGACAACAGCCACCTGTGGCACCGACCGTCCGAATTGTCAGCCTGTCTCTTGGCAACCCCGAACAGCCGTTCGATGTAGAAATTAGCGCCCTCGCCCGACTGCTCGATTGGCTCGCATGGAAATATAAAATTCTAATCATCGTCAGTATCGGCAACCGAGCCCTTCCTCTCAATCTCGGAGCCGACAATCTGGACGGTATGGAGGATGAGGAGGTCGTCTCTCGTGTTCTACAGGCGATGCGCCGTGAACAGGTCCAGAAGCGACCGCTTTCGCCAGCAGAAGCCATAAACTGTATTTCTGTAGGAGGGCTTCACGCTGACGATTGCGTTATCTACGAGGCAGGAAATCGCCTCGATCTCCTGAGAGGCCGGAAACTGCCGACTCCGATCAATACAATCGCAAGCGGCTTTCGTCGTTCGACGAACCCGAAATCCTGTTTCCCGGCGGGCGGCTTCTGTATCGACAAGATCCACCCAACGGCGGCGTGCGCCCGTATTCCGCAGTGGAGTCTTTGCGCGCGCCGGGGATCATGACAGCAACTCCGGGTCAAGCGGCGATGGAACTCAATCGTGTGCGTCATAGTTGCGGAACAAGCAACGCAGCCGCGTTGGCGAGCCGTTGTGCGGCACTCGCACATGAGCGACTAACCTCGCTGACTCCTCCGATGGACTGTGAGCCGTTAAACGACACCTACTACACTGTCCTCTTGAAAACACTGCTCGTTCATGGTGCCTCTTGGGGTGCGGCAGCCGAAATGATTGAACGCGCTTTTCCAGAAGCGATGGATCAGTGGCAGAAGATTGGAAGGCTCAAACAACAATTTCTAGGCTACGGCGAAGTTGATATCATACGGTGTCTCGGTGCCAGTGAGCAACGGGCCACTCTCCTTGGGTGGGGAACGATTTCGGAGGGAGCCGGTCACGTTTTTGAGCTACCGCTTCCACCATCCTTGTCGGCAAGAACAGATCTTCGGCGTCTCACCGTGACCCTTGCTTGGCTTACGCCTACCAATCTCCAACATAGGGACTACCGCAGAGCGCAATTGTGGATAGACGTTCCCGAGGAAGAAATCGGAACCCAAAGAGAAGGACTGGACGCGAAATCAGCCCAGCGTGGCACCGTCGAGCATCGGACGTTCAAAGGAACCGCCGCCACACCCTTCGTCGACGGGAAGAAGCTCCGAGTCCAGGTAAATTGCAAAGAGGACGCTGGCAAACTTGACGTTTCAGTTCCATATGCTATCGCCGTCACCCTGGAGGTTGGCCCCGGCGTTCAAATCGATATCTACCAAGAGATCAACGCGCGCATCAGACAGCCCGTGGAGATTCAGACCGCTGGATAGAGCTTGTGGTCCATTTGTGCTCCGTTAAATGTTTGAGCGGAGCACAGCGTGAGGATCGGCGAAAACTCAATCGCCGGAACGAGGCGCTGGAGATGCTATTGTCTTTGTTCCCAATCTAGAGTCGTCTTCCCAAGCTCGACAGTCAATCTGCCTTTAGCCGGTCTGTCGGGATTAGGACCGAGAAACGCGCTCAGTTCCGCTAATTTGTCCGCGATCGCCGGTCCTTCGCAATCACGCCACTCCCTCATCGATCTTCCCCTCCCACCCAACGACATCCAACACCCGGCGCACAGAATCGGCACCCGCTCATGCCAAAACCACATTGGAGGTTTCCAATATGACAAATCCGATTCCCACCCCAATCCCTAATCCCCAGCCCCTAACCCCAGCCGCTCGCACTCGCGCCAACCGTGCCAACGCGCTCCTCTCCACCGGACCCCGCACCGCCGCCGGCAAACAGCGCTCTTCCCAGAATGCCCTCAGCCACGGCCTCACCAGCCGCTCCCCCGTCGTCGCCACCGAGGACCCCGCCGACTACCAGCGCCACTGCGGCCAGTTTTTCGACGAATACCAACCCGCCACCCCCACCGAGACGCATCTCACTCAGGAACTCGCCGACACAGCCTGGCGCATCAACCGCATCCCCCAACTCGAAGCCGCCCTCCTTGACCGCGCCGCCAACCCACCAAACGATCAGGCGAGAATCGATTTCGACATCGTTGACGCCCACCGCTCCCTCGCCACCCTCGGCATGCACGGCCAGCGGCTCTCCCGCCAGTTCCAAAAAGCCTTGGAGCAACTCCGCGAAATCCAATCCGACCGCGCAGAACGCCAACGCCGCGAGCTGAAAGACGCCGCCGCTCTCCTCGAACTCCACAAACATAAAGGACTTCCCTGGCAGCCCGCCGATCATGGCTTCGTTTTTTCAAAAGACCAAGTGGAAGCATTCGCCGAACGTCTGACCCGGTTCAACGAGTCCCGCCACATCGAACACGTACTGTTCCACATGCAGCCGCCGGCTCAGACCCGGGCGGCAGTGGAGCACCCGACTCCCACCTCTTCCGTGTCGAGAACGGCAAACTGCATTACGTCCACACGCTGACGCATCTTTTGCAGGCGAATTTCCAGGGCCGCGGCCCGGCGGCCGCATCACGACGTTAGGTAGGATTGCTCCAACGCTTTCCGGCTATTTGGCTCTTCCACCGCCGCCCTCCAACAAGAACAGGGCGAAGTCCGTGGCGAGCGGCTGAGCGGCAAGCTGCCGCATCATGAGCGCGACTTGACCCCGGTGGTACGTGGAATGGTTCGCCAAATGTTGCATGAGGTGCGCCAGACTGATTTGTGTTTCGCAAACTGGAAGCATCCTTTGCAACGATTCGTCTGTTACTCGATTCACAAACTCGATCTGTTCTCTCTCCACCTCGGCCCACTTTAATTGCACCGCAGGGAGTTTCGGAAACGCAATCGGAGGAAATAGGGCGTCCTCCCGCGTCCACAATTCGTCAAGGAAGGCGGAGCTGGGGGACGGCTCCTTCCAATACGTTAGCCAAGCCCACTGGCTGCCGACGATGTGCACCAGCGTGTCGCGCACAGAACGGAAGCTGCCGCCCAGATCGCGCGTGAACTCTTCAGTGTTGAGGGTGGAGACCGCGTGCAAAGCCCTGTTGTTTGCCCAGCGATCGTATTCGTAGAGTAGCTGAATGTCCTCTTTGGTCATGGCGGCGGTCGGCCTGTCCTTTGAGCAATCTTACCTTGCTGCGGCCATTCGGCACGAGCTCACCCAACAAAAGTTCGTGCTTTTACACTCGCGCGAACGCAAAAATAGGATATAGTTTCAGAGCTATGTCTTGGAAACAACTCGTCGTTATCGCCGCCCTCGCCGCGGCTCCCCTGGCCGCTCAGAACCCGCCCGCGCATCACGCGCCGAAGCCGCCCAAATCGCTGCGGCTCTACATATTCGATTGCGGCGTCTTGAAACCGGCGGATGCGAAATCCTTTGGTTTCGATCATGTCGCCGAGCTGAAGATGTCGGTGCCATGTTTCCTCGTGGTGCACCCGAAAGGCGCCATGATGTGGGACGTCGGCGTGGTTCCCGACAGTGACTTCAAGGCCGACGGCGCTCCCGTAATCCAAGGGTTCATTGAAGTGGCGAAGCCGCTCAAACCGCAGCTGGAGGCCCTGGGCTATGAGCCTCAGGATATTAAGTACCTCGCGTTTTCGCACTACCATATCGATCACACAGCGAACGCCAACATGTTCGCCGCATCCACGTGGCTGGTGGCGCAAGCCGAACGCGACATCATGTTTTCCGATAAGCCCGCGCCCGTGCGAGCCGAGAAGAATTTCGCCGCACTCAAGCTCAGCAAGACTAAGATCCTTCCGGCCACCGCGGATTACGATGTTTTTGGCGACGGCACGGTGATCATCAAACAGACACCGGGACACACGCCGGGGCACCAGGTTTTGTTTTTGAAACTCCCCAAGACCGGACCGGTGCTCGTCGCGGGCGATCTATATCATTACAACGAAGAGCGCAATACGGATCACGTGCCGAATTTCGAATACAACAAAGAGCAATCGCTCGCGAGCCGCGCGAAGATCGAAGAATTCCTCAAGGCATCGGGTGCGCAACTCTGGATCGAGCACGACTACGCCGCTAACGCCAAGCTGAAGAAGTCGCCGGAATTCTACGAATAGCCCGGGCCCGCACCGTGCCGAAGCTCCCCCTCACTCTGGCCTGCTGGAATTACGATCGAACGCGCGCCTTGCTCGAGGGCCGCGTCAGCGTGGACGGCGTCCACCTCAACTATCTCAACCTTCCTGTGGAAGAGACTTTCTTTCGCATGTTGCGGCATCAGGAGTTCGATGTCGCCGAGATGTCGCTGTCGTCATACACGCTGTCGCTGTTTCGCGAAAATCCGCCCTTCATCGCCATCCCGGTCTTTCCCTCGCGTATGTTCCGGCACTCCTGCATTTATATTCATGCCGGCAGCGGAATTCGCGAGCCCAAGGATTTGATGGGCAAGCGTGTGGGCAGTCCCGAGTATCAGATGACCGCGCCGGTTTGGATCCGCGGCATCTTGAGCGACGAATTTGGAGTTCCCGTCACCAGCCCTTCTTATTTCACTGGCGGCGAAGAGCAGCCCGGCCGCCCGGAGAAGATTGCTCTTTCGCTGCCGGCCGATTTTCGAGTGCAACCGATCCCTGCCACCAAGACTCTTTCGCAGATGATCGATTCCGGCGAAATCGATGCGCTCTACACCGCGCGAGCCCCATCGACATTCAACCGTGCTTACGGCAACGTGCGTCGGCTCTTTGAGGACTATCAAACCGTCGAGCGCGACTATTATCTGAAGACCAAAATCTTCCCGATCATGCACGTCGTCGTGATTCGCCGCGATGTTTACGAAAAGCATCGCTGGGTGGCACAGTCGTTGTTGAAAGCATTCACGCTCGCGCAGCGCGACACCTACGAAGATCTGCACGAAATGGGAGCGCTCAAAGCCATGCTTCCGTGGCTGGTGCAACACGTCGAAGATACCGAAAAGCTGATGGGCCGCGACTTCTGGCCGTATGGCCTGGAACCCAACGTTCACGTGCTCCAGACCTTTCTGCGCTATTCGCATCAGCAGGGCCTCGCGAAGCGGCTGCTCACGCCGGTCGATTTATTCGCGCCCGAATCGCTCGAGTCATTTAAAATCTAACCTGTCGGATCTTGATTACATGAAGCCAAGCTGGTGGGCGCTCAGCCGAGGCGATCTGGACACCACCATCGCGCAGGTCGGTTTCAATCTGGCGCAGATGGTGATCCCGGTTTTTCTCTTGCTACCGGTTGGAATCTCCGCCGGCTTCAGCGTCTCCCATTTGCTTCCAGGCTATGCACTGGGGTTTCTCATCGGTTCGCTCGGCTTGGTCTTTCTTGCCACGCGCCTGGCCAAGAGCCAAGGCCGTACCGATGTCACCGCGCACGTTTACGGCAACAACGTCCCCGCCATCATCGCCTACACGCTCTCCATCATGCTTCCGGTATATCTGGAAACGCACGATGCCAATCGCGCTTGGGAAGTTGGCGCGGCGGCGGTAGTCTGGACCGGGATCATCAAACTCGCAGCGGCGCCATTCGCTCAGGTTTTCCGCCGATTTATTCCCGCTCCCGCTGCCATGACGGTGTTCGGTGCAGCCATGTACAGTTACCTCGCGCTAGTCCTGCTGCAGCGCGTCTTCGATCAGCCGCTGGTTGGTTTGATCGCACTCGCCATCATCTTTACCAGCGTCCTGGCCAACATCCCGATCACTCGCTGGCGCATTCCGCCTTTCCTCGCGGCCTGGATGGTTCCGCTGGTGGTGGCGCTGATCATCGGCTATGTGCGTCCCGCCTGGTCCGGCCTCTCGTTCCAGCTTCCCTTCGCCATCACGCCCCAGCCTCTGCGCGCCATGACGTTCGCGCTGCCGTATCTTTCGGTGATCGCCCCCATCGCCATCTACCAAGTGCTGCAAGACATTGCCTCGGTGGCCGGAGCCGCGGCTGCTGGTGACGACTATGACGTGCGCGCCGTGCTGGCGTGCGATGGCCTGGGAACGCTGGTTTGTGGTCTCGCGGGAAGCGTGATCGCACCAGTGATCTACGCCATGCACCCGCCCTACAAGGCTAGGGGCGCACGTGTTAGCTACGCTTTCTGGACGCCGCTGGCGTTCCTCGCCATCGTGATGAGCGGGCTCACCATTTTCGTCGCTCAATTGTTTCCCTGGCCGATTCTCGCGGCCATCATTGCCTACGTCTCTATTGGCGTTGGTATGGCGACGTTGCGCCGCGTGGATCCCAAATACCTGGGCGCGGTATTGCTCGGCTTCGTTCTTCCCGCCGGCGCGGTAGTGGCCACCGCGGTGAACTCGGCGCTGCCCGCGCTCAGGCTCTCCGCGGGGAACCCGGCCGTCGAAGCCGCGCTCAACCGGTCCATTTACTGGTCCTCGGTCTTAGGGCTGGGCAACGGATTTCTGTTTCTTGTTTTGGTGGTAACTTCGGTGATCAGCGAACTGATCGATCGGCGTTTCGGCCGTGCGGCCACCTGGTGTCTCGTCGCCGCTATGTTCTCCTGGTTTGGCCTGATGCATTCGTCCCTGATGAGCTGGGGCGCGCAACCGGATTATGCTCTAGGATGGCTGGCCGCCGGGGTGATTGTTTACTCAGCCCGCTGGTGGCGCGGCGATGCCGTCAGTTCTTGAAATGCGCCCGCCAGATTCGCGGCCAGAATCTTGGCTTGCTCCAGCAGCGGCGGGAAAGAATCGAAGGTCTGGCCGTTGTGCTCCGTGCAACCTCCGACAGCAAAGATATGCCGGTCGGAAGTCTCCATTTGATCGTCCACCACAATTCCGTGATTCACCCGCAGGCCCGCACTCTGCGCCAGCATCGCGTTCGGCGTCAGATTGGTTGCGATCACCACCAGATCCGCTCCGAACTCTTCGCCGCTGGTGAAGCGCACCGCTTCCACTCGCCGATCCCCGATTACCGATTCCAGTTGCAGATCGGACGAGTCACCCGGTTCGACGATCACTACCTCGGAACCTCGTTTCCGCAGCCCGCGCGCAGCTTCCGCCGCCAGCCATCCGCCGATCACCACCGCCCGAACGCCCGGCCCCGCCGCTTCAGCCAGCCTCCGCGTGTCGTCCAGCGTTCCGAAAACAAAGACACCCGCTTTATCCAGGCCATCCATCGGTGGAATCTCCGGGCTCGATCCCGTGGCCAGAACCAGTTTGTCGTAACTGGTCCAATCGCCATCGCTGCTGCGAACAGCCCGATTCAGCCGGTCGATCTCTTCCACTCGGATGCCAAGTCGAGTCCGGATGCCGTGTTCCTGGTACCACTCGATGTCATTTAAGGTGATGCTATCCGCGTCACGCTCGCCCGCCAGCACGCTCGAGAGCAAGGCCCGGTCGTAATTGCCGTGCGGCTCGTCGCCGAAAATAGTGATGTCGAAAGCCTGCCCGCTCTTGATGAGTTCTTCCACGCAGGCCACACCGGACATCCCGTTTCCCGCGAAGATTAAGTGTTCAAACCGGGGTTCATTCATCGAAGAAATTGCTGGCCATTCAATCCGTCTTTACTTGTGAAGGCTGGTGAAAGCGCTCAAGCCGATGAGCGCGTCTTCGGAGGCAAACGGACTCCGTTGTTTCGACGAACTCCCATCCAACCGCGACAGGGAACAGGTCACTTTTAGTATATTTGCGCCCTGAATAGCCGTAAAGAAGAAATTTTCTATTGAGTGCATTCACAGACTCGCATTCACGGACCTTACATAATTCGCGCAGGGTCCTGGTACCTTGAAGCTAGGAACCCCTCGATCATGACCGTGAGCACCATCGGGCACTCCACCCATCCCATTGAAGAATTCATCCGCATTTTGATGGCCCATGGGATCGCCAAGCTAGTGGATGTACGGACCATTCCCAAATCGCGCCACAATCCACAGTTCAATATCGAGAGCTTGGCAGCCAGCCTCCAGGCCGCGGGCATCCAGTACCGCCATCTGCCGGGACTCGGGGGCTTGCGGCATGCTCGCAAGGATTCGATGAATACCGGATGGCGAAATGCATCCTTTCGAGGCTACGCGGACTACATGCAGACCGCGGAGTTCGCCGAAAACCTGGGTCATCTAATGGAACTCGCCTCCCAGGCTCCCACCGCCATCATGTGCGCTGAGGCCGTCCCCTGGCGATGCCACCGTTCGCTGATCGCCGATGCGCTGACCGTGCGTGACATTCCGGTACTGGAGATTCTGAGCGCCACCAAGTCCCAGCCGCACGCTATGACGCCGTTCGCAAAGGTGGAGGGCCAGCGGGTCACCTATCCTGCTCCCGCCAAGGCAAGTTCGCTTGACTTGCCGCTTTTCAGCCAATTAGAATGAGTCCGCCGGTCATGCTCAATCCACGCTTAGTCGCCGCGCTCGCCCTGCCGCTTTTGTCGATTCCCGCCATCTCTCAAACTGCTTCGCCGATTCCGCGCACCGCCGACGGCAAGCCCGATCTGAGCGGCCTGTGGGATCATCCTTTCGTCATCGACATGAGCAAGGATGGACGCAACGATGCGTGCGGAGCCGAAGTGAAGGGCTGTTCGCAGAAGGCCGGCGGCCCGCTTCCCATGACGGAATGGGCGGCCAATTGGAGCAAGAACTACGACCCCACTCGCTACGATACCACGGGGCATTGCAATCCCATGGGCTACACGCGGTCGATGAACGCTCCCGTTCCAACCGAGATCGTGCAAACTCCCAAGGAGATCATATTTCTGCACGAGTCGATGTTCGCTTTCCATGTCGTCTATATGGATGGACGCCCGCATCCCACTGCCGATGAAGCCAAGGAGACGATGTGGTATGGGCATTCGACGGGTCACTGGGATGGCGATACGCTGGTGGTTGACACCGCCGGGCCTTTCTTCGCCACTCCCAAAATGCTGCTCGATACCGCGGGGCATCCGGTGAGTGAGGATTTGCATGTAGTGGAGCGCTTCCATCGCATCGACGCCACACACCTGGGTTACGAAGTGACGGTGACCGATCCCAAGATGTACACCAAGCCCTTCACCAATGTCCGGACGTGGGCCTTAATGCCGAAGAGCGAAGAGATCATGGAGTACGTCTGCACCGAGAATAACAAAGAAGTGGAAGAGCACCACATTAAGTAACTGGCGCGGCATTAACTAACAGGCGCAGCATTTAAATAACAGGCGCAGCCGCAGTGGTCGCGCGCACCGGTTGTTTCTGCGCCTTCAAGACCCAGTGCATCGCCACCATCACCACGGCGGATACCGACGCCGGCACCGCAGCCACCAGGAACAGCTTCTGCGAAGGCAAATGCTGGCTCATCAGAACGCCGCCCACCACCGGACCGATGATCGCGCCAATGCGTCCGATGCCCAATCCAGCGCCGATTCCGGTCGCTCGCAAATCCGTCGGATAGTAAGTCGCGGACAACGCGTTCACGGCAGTTTGTCCCCCCACCACGCCGAATCCAGCCAGGAACACCACGGTAAACAACATCGCCAGCGATATGCCCGGCTGTCCGATCAGCGCGATATTGATGCAGCCCACGGCGAAACAGGTGGTGAGCACTCGGACGAATCCCCACCGTTGCACGAACAAACCCAGCGTGAACCCACCGATCATGCCCGCCAGTTGCTCCATCGTCCCCACCAGAACGGACGTTCGGATGCCATATCCGGCCTGGTTCGCCACCGTCGGAAGCCAGCTCGCCAGGAAATAGAGGTTCAGCAGATTCATGAAATTGATGATCCAGAGCAAAATGGTTCCAAGGCCGCGGCCTTCGTGGAACAAATGAATCCAGGGAACGCCCTTTCGTTTGGTCTCTTCCACAAAATACTGATCGGGATCGCCGGATACTGACGGATTGATTCTCTTCAACCAGCGCGTGGCTTTGTCGAGGTGCTTGCGATGCAGGACTAGGAACTGCAGCGATTCCGGCAACGCAAAAATCATAATCACGGCGATCACCAGCGGCGCCACGGATCCGGCGTAAAAAACCGAGCGCCAGCCAAAGCGGGGAATCAGCCATGCTGCGATGAAGCCGCCGAAAGCCGCGCCCGCCGTGAACCCGTTGCCCACGATCATCATGATGGTGACGCGCAGTTTGCGCGGGCTGTACTCTCCAACCAATGCCACCGCGTTCGGCATGATCGCGCCCAGCGCCATCCCGGCGATGAAGCGGATCACCAGCATCTGCTGCACGTTCGCCGCCAGCGACGTGAGAAACGTCAGCACTGAGAAGCACAACGTCACGGTAATCAGCACCGGGCGTCGTCCGATTTTGTCGGCCAGCATGCTGAAGAACAACGATCCCACTAAAATGCCGAACAGCCCCGCGCCGAATACCGGTCCGAACTGCGCATTCGGAACATGCCATTCCTTCAAGATCACCGGCGCCACGTAGCCCATGGCCTGCACGTCGAAGCCATCCATGATCAAACACAGGCCGCACAGGATGCACAGCCCTAATTGAAAACCGCCGAAATTGCTGTTGCCGACGACTTCCGAGACGTTGACCCGCGCTTCCGTTTTCATGGCGAGAACCTCAGTATATCTTTACTTCTCCGTCGCGACGTACACTCCGTTCCACTCTTCGGGCGGCGGTGCGCCCAGGAATTCGCGGCAACGTTGCAGCAGCAACGCCGATGGCTGGTCTTCCGGCCTCAAGCGCAATGCGGCTTTGTATTGTTCGGCCGCGCCACGGAAGTCTCGTGCCACAAACGCAGCCAGGCCTTCCGCGAACAGGCGGGCTAACTCGCGGGCGACAGCGTCGTCTTCAGACGCGCGGCACAGCGGTTCCCAAACCTCCACGCATTGGCGCTTTCCCTTCACCTGCACCATCCCCACCGGCCGCGCGACGATATGCTCGCGGGCCGCCTGGTACGCAAGATCGCTGATCAGGATCTGGGTGCCGTACAGCTTGTTCAAACCTTCCAGGCGTGAGGCCAGATTCACCGTATCTCCCATCACTGTGTAGTTGAATCGGTCATGCGAGCCGACGTTGCCCACCAGCACGTCTCCCGTGGCGATGCCGATGCGCGCGCAAATATTGGCGAGCCTGGGTACATCGCCGGCGGATCTCAGCTCGGCCAGCTTGCGTTGCGATCGCAGCGCGGTTTCGCACGCTCGCGCCGCGTGATCGGTCGTGGGAACAGGCGCTCCCCAAAAAGCCATAATCGCGTCGCCGATGAATTTGTCCACCGTTCCGCCGTGCGTTGCAACCACCCCGGTCATCTCATCGAAATAGCGGCTCAGCAACTCCACCAGGTCATCAGGCGCCATGGTCTCCGCGATCGATGTCATGCCTGCAATGTCGGAAAAGTAGACGGTCATCTCGCGCGTCTGCCCTTGCAGCGTAGCTTCCTGGCCGGACACCAGCATGGCGCGCACCAGGTCCCGAGGCACATAGTAAGAAAACGACCGCAAGCTGCCCTTCATATGCAGCAGCGATTCGTCCATCGTCGCCACCTCCTTGAAGATGGTCTTCATCGGCGGCCGGACCTTCAATTGAAAATCCCCCACTTCCTCCATTTCCGATGCCAGCCGCGTGAGTGGTACCGAGATGCGCCGCGCCAGGATCATAGTGAGGAGCAATCCGACGCACAACGCAACCACCGCGATGGCCAACGCTTCCCGCTCGTTCCGCCCCAGCACTCCCAGGAAATCCGACTCAGGAGCGTAAGCGCCCAGAAACCAGGTAGGACCACCTGCCACTTGCAAGCGCCGGTATCCAGCCACGTAACGCTCGCCCGCTTCGAGTACCGTGAACTGTTCCTCCCCAGGAGAAGCCCGGCGCGCGATGAACGCCTGAAATACCGGATCAAGCACGTCCGCTTCCGTTAGCAGCTTGCCCTCTGTTCCGTGCCCCGCATTCTCGATCAGGCGTAGGCCGGGGAAGGCGATCACGTGCCGGTCTTGATCGAACATGAATACCTTGCCATGCTTTCCGAAACGTAGTTGGCCGATGAAATCCGAAAGGAAGTTAAGATTGAAATCGACCGTTAGGACGCCAAGCAACTGTCCGTCCCGCGACCATCGCGCCTTCGCGCACGTGATTCCCGGTAGCCCTTCGTCATAAAAGATGACCGGGCCAATCCATACCAGCTTGCGGGTGTGCTGCGCAGCCTTATAGAACTCTTCATCGCGCGGATCATAATCGTTCGCCATCTGCTCGTAGTGGCGTTCCCACGCGCCGGCCGCCTTCGGCGTCGTTTCGCTCACGTGCAGTGAAGCGTCTGGATCGCGGTAGGCGCCCGTGAAATTGCCCATCGCATCGCTGTAACTGGCCCACGCAAACGTCGGATTCGTACGCAGCACCTCGCTAAAGTGGCGAGCGAGCGAGTTGGGATCGTCTCGCAAGACTGCGTTGTTCATCAAATTCTCGCTGAGTTCGACGGCCGTAACGGCGCCCTGCAAATGATCGCGAACCCGGGTGTCCAGACCGGCGAGAAGGTCCCGGACTTGTTGGTCGGTCAGTTCGAGAATCGCCGCGCGCGTATTGGCCAGACTGGCCCACGCAACTAGAGCAACCGCGCCGGCAACCACCAGACTCACGGTAATCCCCAGTCCCACGCGATACTGAACTCGCCTTGGCTGCCTTTCGCCCGTTATCGCCATGTCGTTAGCATACGGCAGGCTCCAGTTCTGGTAAACATGGATCTGGTAAATATGAATCATGGCTACTCGAACGCGGAAGCGTATTGGGAAACCGGCCAAGAAGGTTGTGGCCAAGAAAACATCGGCCAAGAAAACATCGGCCAAGAAAACATCAGCAAAGACGTCAAAGCCCGCCGTCTTCCGCGTAGACCTGTCCGCGTTTCCTCCCGAATCCGTCACCTGGAGCGAGCGATCGCTGTGCGTCGCCTGCGTCTGGCAGATCTTCACGCGTGCCCTGAACCTTGCGCCTAAAACCGCGCTCTCTGAAATCAAGCGCTACACGCCGTCTTTCGAAGAGCTCACTTCCGCCGCAGCCGTGCGCCCTTTTTTCGCCGCCCAGGACAAGCAGCCTTGCCCCTACTGTGGATCGCCGGCTAAATGGCACGCCCGCATCCAGACCCATCGCATCGAAAGCGGCAAAGCCACCGATGTTCTGCGGCGCAACTTAGTGAAGTCGCTGCCCAAGTCTGACGATCAGTTCGCAGTGCTGGAGCAGAAGGCCACGCAGCAGCACGCGTTTTTCGAGTGGCTGGAAAAGATCAGCGATCATCTGGACCTGGACGATCCCAGATGGCTGCGCGACGTCTCGCTGCATTACTTGAGCCGCAAGGAGCCCAAGGTGAACTGGCAAGCGGAATTTGCAGCAGTTCACGCCATCCGCCGCTCGCGTCGACTTGGGCCGGAGCAGGAGCCGGCCAAAGCTTGGGAAGTTGACGGCGATCGTCTGTTCCTCGCGCCCATGCTGTTCGACGAGCTGTTGCTGGTGCAATACCTGGTGAGCCGATCTCAACTCGCCGGCGGCTTGACTTTGGAGCGCCGCTTCACACTGCCCGAGTTGTGGCACAGGCTCCGCCATTCGGGATACTTGCGCTCCATCGGTGTTCAGGCTGACAATCCTAGCGATGCGCTGGAACAGATGCTGGCGCACCTGAGCGGTGGCGAAGCTTCCGCCCGCTATTACTACATCGTGGACCGCCGCGAGCTTCTCGAAAAGGTCAAAACGCTCGCAACCGAAAAGCCGCGCGCCCGCGCCGCCGGCCGCTGAACGTCCCTAACTCCTTCAAAAGACGCCAAAGGACGCCAAAGGTTTGACGCCTTTGCCCGCCTGCGTTAGAATCTAACTGCGGGGTGGAGCAGTCTGGTAGCTCGTTGGGCTCATAACCCAAAGGTCGGTGGTTCAAATCCATCCCCCGCAACCAATCAAATCAATCAGTTGCACGGATTTGTGAGCGCACCAAAACTCCCATTAGCTCCCAATAGCAGCAACCGGGTTGTTTCGGACAACGGTTTCGATTGCACCATTGTCCGGAACGGCTCCCGGATCAACGGCAACAGCGAGTGGAACTGTTCAGGTGCGAGGACCCGAGGCGTTTGCAGACGCCTGGCCCGCGATTTCCGTCACCCGAAGGGCGGCAACGAGAGGACTGTAGATTCCGACGAGCCTGCCGCTGCCATCGGCGGCCACCACCGGCATGAGGTCGATGTCGTCGCTAAGAAACTCTGCGGTTGCAGCCAGTACGGCATCCGTCTCCTTCACGCTGCTCGGGGCTTTTTGCATGAACTCGCTGACCGGCGTCTCAAAAGGCAGATTTCGACTCAGCGCACTGAAGATCTCCCGCCGGCTGCAGTAGCCTCGCAAGATTTCGCCCTCCGCGATCGGAAAGGCCGCGTGCCCGTCTTGAAACTTCTCCACCGTTTCCGCCAAGGTAAGATCGAGCGGCAAGGTCTGAACGGAACGAGCCATGACATCGCCAACGGTGAGGGTACCTACCGCGGGATGTCTAGCCACCATGGTTGTGAACCGCGTATAGGCCGTCCTCGCGAACAGCGCAAGCTCGAGGTCTTTCTGCAGCACGCCGAGAGACTCAGCCAGGCCGCTGAAATCCGTGCGATCGACAACCAGCAAGTCCAGGGGCGTTTCTGCCTTCACTGTTGCCGGATATGCCGATTGCTCCGCCCCTTCAACAAAGGCCGCCTCCCCGAAATGGGCTCCCTTGGTCCAGGTGACAAAAGGAGTGGTTGCCGCTTCATCAATGTAAAGCCCCGCGCTCCCGGCCTTCACCACAAAGATGCCAGCGACAGGTTCACCTTTGCGAAATACAAAGTCGCCGGCAGCGTAGTGGGCCTGCTTAAATCGCTGCTGTTGCTCCGCGCGCACCTGGACTAAGTTGGGCTTGAAGAAAATGTCCCAGGTCCAGTCCACGACCACATTGAGCTTGCGCCCGATGGTCGGAATCTTCATCAGGTAGACGCATCTCCAGAGAAGCCACGCGATCAGACCGGAGAATTTCAAGCTATAGATTTCCGCGACGCCGTTCTGATGACCGATAGTAGCCAGAAGTCCTTGCGGGCGAAAATGGAACGGCTTGGTTACCTCTCCACGCTGGACTCGAATCAGATTGGCGGCCAGTTGCTCGGCTTGACGCAGCGCAAACTGCGCTGTGGGGGGCGAGATCCGCACGTTCCAAGCGTTCGGAACGGCCGCACAGTCGCCAAATGCCCACACGTTGGCAGAGCCAGTCACCCGCATGTCAGACTCAGTCTTCAGCCGGCCCCGGTCCATTGGCAAGCCGATTTTCCTAATGAGGGCCACTGGCGCCGTCCCCAGGGAGCAAACGGTTAGTCCCGTATCTATCCGCTCCCCTGTGCCTAACCGGACGTAACGCGCCGTAACCTCTTTCACGTCCGTATTCAGCCTGACGTCGAGTCCATTTTGGCGTAGTTTCCGCAGAGCAAACTCGGAAAGGGAATCGTGTTGAAATTCGGGGACAATTCTCGCGCCCCGCTGCAGAAGCACCATCCGCGGCCGAATGCGGGTTAACTGCGGATAGAAGGGCATGATATTCCGCATCAGGTCGAACAGATGGCCCGACGCTTCCACTCCCGTGAACCCGCCGCCGACCACCACTACCGTCAGCAGCCGTTCTCGCTCGGCGTCGTTGGGCTCGGCGGCTGCCTGCTCAAAACGCGTGATAATTTCGTTGCCCAAGTTGAAGCCGTCGCCTACGGTCCTGAGTGTGTAGGCATGGGCAGCCATGCCGGGAACCTCGTTGAGATTGACATCAGATCCACAGGCGAGAACCAAGTGAGCATAGGAAAACGTCGCCCTCTGGCCGTCCGGGCGTGTGTACTCAACCTCGTTCTTCTTCAGATCAACGCCGGTTACTGTGGCCGTAACCCAGGTCGCGTTGCGCGCGATTTGTCGGCCTGGCACCACTACGTCGAGCGGGGAAAGAGAACGGCCCGCCACTTCCGCGAGCATCGGCGTAAAAACCATGTGGTTTTCACTGCTGATAACTACGACCTCGACGTTAGGAGCTGCGCGGCGACTGAGTTGCTCAGCCAGGGTTGCACCTGCAAATCCCCCTCCCACGATGACGACTCTAGTACCTTCCATGGCTGCAACCTCCTTGTATTGCCTCCGCACGCGCAGCCGCCAGCACCTCCGGCATTCGTCACACCGTGGTGCAGCGGAGATTCCGCCTCTACTTCTGCGGGCCGAAGAGGTCGCGTAACGCCACGTCGAGGTCATCAAGGGCCCGGGCACAGTCACCCGTGAAGCTGGAGCCATGCATGATGGCAAGCGTTTTAGGCTTCAGGTCGGCGAGCTTTTTCAGGTTCTGCGCGGTGAGCGGTGTGTAGGGCACATAGGCCGCCAGGATGCCCGCCTGATATTCCTTCAACGACTGATGCGAGCGACCGGCGACATCGTCAGAGGTGAGCGGTTCGACGTCGCCGACGTGATGGAACAGGTCCGAGCAGAACAGCGTTTTCTGCGTTTCTTCGAAAAGCACACCCGCGTCCCAGCCGTGGGGCAAATGGGGAGTCTGGCAATAGCGAAAACGGTACTTCCCGGTCGCGAAGATTGCGCCATCAGGAAGTGCCCGTGGCGCTTTGTCCATGAAGTCGCTCATGTTGACGAAGGCGCCAACCTGGCTGCAGATCACGTCGGCATTGGGCGCGGCAGCCAGCCACTCCTTGAGCGATCCGCACTCGTCCGACTCGAAATGGCTGTAGCCGATGTGGCGCAACTCGGAAACGTTAATGAGCTTTGAGACGGCTTCGTGAATTTCTGCGTGAAATCCGCGCAGCCCGGTGTGGTAAAGCAAGGGCTCGTCGTCCTTCACCAGAAAATGGTTGAACTGCAAATTGGCCGATGGGGCAAAGACCGAGATCCGATAAACATCCGGCGCGATTTCCGAGACGACTGCCATGACGCCCTCCTCAAACGAATTCTCAGCGTGAGTAGAGCAAAGCAGGCGCCGCCGCTAACATCTTGAAGTCACTGGCAAATACGGAAACGGGAGCGGCAGCTGCCAGCAGTCAGAGTCGGCGGATCGACGCAGCACCTCGCGAAAAACCGGGGATTGTAAAGGAGTTCTCCCTGGTGGCGGTTAAGTGATCGCTCGAAGCGTGAGAATAAGGGCCCCGACAAAACCCATTATCGAGATCGCTCTGAAGGCCCATCGAGCACGAATGATGTAAGAAAGATGAAGGCGACTCTTCCTGAGAGCTTTGGGTTAAACTATTTATCCGCGATTAACGGAAGCCATGACGAAAAGCGAAGCTGAGGTCATGCTTGAGCCTGGGGTCGCTCCTAACCCCAGCAGTTCTCCTTCGTTGCTTTCTTAGGTTGGGCAACTGGCGATCGATGGAATACGTCCGAGCATAACCAACTTTCTGATAGACGGGATGGATGCCTCCGATCCGGTCTGGGGCAATTCCCCTGCGGCGCTTCCGGATTTTTCCTCGTACCTGTTACTGGCTATGTAGTTAATAACCAGGCACGAGTGGGACGCTCATATCAGTCAATATGGGGCGACCAACCCGGTTCGCAGTGTCGCGGGTTACGCTGTGAGTCGGATAAACCGCGGCGCAGAGCCGCATACGAAAGGAATTGGTCGCATGTCTAAAATACGATTTGTTGGTCT
>Ga0302325_10003074_pt1 | contig 39789 bp, 36 predicted proteins | sample Palsa_T0_2_FD_201948 | JGI IMG/M metagenome (GOLD analysis project Ga0302325, IMG submission 201948) | Peat permafrost microbial communities from Stordalen Mire near Abisko, Sweden - Palsa_T0_2 | ecosystem: Environmental > Terrestrial > Soil > Palsa > Peat permafrost | place: Sweden: Abisko...
CCATGAACGAGCTTTGGCGCCGGAAGCGGGAACGCCTGGCACGATCACTCGCTGCGGGGCCGAGTTGCGAGTGATCGTGACAGCAGACCCGCGAGCCCGGGCCCGGATCGTCAGTTGGGCGGCGCGAAGCCTGACGCCCCACCCGCCGCACCCGGCGCAACGACCGGGGCCGCCGGGGCCGCGACAGAAGGTGGCGCCCCCAGGCTGGCGGCTTGGCGCTCGCCGATGCGGCGTTGGCGCTGCTGGTAGACGGCGGCGACGCACACCAAAAAGAGCTCTGGCGGCACCCCCGGCGGGGGCTGGTGATGCATCCGACCCAGTAGGGGCGTCGCGATCTCGCGCGCCAGTCGATCCCGTGTCAACGGTGGCAAGGAGCTGGCTCGCAACAGCAAGGCGCGGACCGCCTGGTAGTCGCCGGCGTGGAGACCGCTCACGTCAAGGGTCGCCGCGTAACCCTCACAACCGGCTGGCACGGAGAACGTGGCGGCCGACGGGGCCGTCGCCCCGGTCCGCTCGCGCACGACCAGAGTCCCCGCGACCAGGTCACCGAGACGTTGGTCCCGACGGGTCAAAAGGACGCTGAGCACGGCCGCCGCGCCGCTGGTCAGCCAAAAGTCGACCAGCCCCATGGCTCCCCGCACGAGCGCGTGCCGAAACCGAATCGGCCCCCCTTCGACGGTCACGACCCGGAGCCCGAGGACGGCGCGCCCAACCGATTTCCCGCGCCAGAGCGTCTCGATAGCAACGGGGTAGGCGAACATGATCGCGAACAGGCCGAAGTACAACCCGGCCTCTCCGGCCGCCGTCGCCCCGAAGAGGCCGAGGCCGAGGAGCAGGATCAGCAGCGCCGTCCCCTGGGTCGCCAGGTCCAGCACCGCGGCAACCACTCGGGACCCGACTCCAGCCGTTTCGAACGAGAGCCGCACCGCCTCGGGGGTGACGATCCCCGCCGGGCTCCCGGCGTCTCCACTCAAGCTCAAGGCAGGCTCGAGGTGGTCACAAGCGATCAGGGTAACGGCACCCGCGGCAGCCGTCCCTCGTAGGGTGGCAGCGTGGATATCGACCGGTTCCTCGCCGCCAATCAGCCGGTCTGGGATCAACTGACGGCTCTGTGCGGCCGGGCCGAGCGAGGGATCGGGCGTCTCGACGGCGACGAGCTCGAGGAGCTCGTCCGTGTCTACCAACGCGTATCCGCTCATCTGTCCTACGCGCAGACCTACTTCGCCGACCCCGCGCTAACGGCCCACCTCACCGCGTTGGTCGGGCGCGCCAACGCCGTGGTCTACGGAACCCGGCCGCGTTCCCTGCGCACGTTGAGCCTGTTTTTCACGACCACCTTCCCGGCCGCGGTGTGGGATGCCCGACGTTTCGTCCTGGCTAGCGCCGCCATCTTCTTCGTCCCGGCGGTGGTCATCGGAGTCTGGCTGGCCCACTCCCCCAAGGCCATCGAGGCCACGGGCTCCGCCGCCCTGCGCCAGGCCTACATCACTCATGATTTCGCCAGCTACTACCGGGCCCAGCCCTCAGCCGCGTTCGCCGCTCAGGTGCAGACCAACAACATCCGCGTGGCCTTCGAGGCCTTCGCCGGCGGCATCACCGCGTGCCTCTTCACAATGGTGGTCCTGGCCGAGAACGGCGCCAACCTCGGGGAGGCCGCCGGTTTGTTTGCCCACGCCGGCAAGCAGGCGCAGTTTTACGGGCTCGTGCTTCCGCACGGCCTGCTCGAGCTCTCGTCGGTGATCGTCGCAGGCGCCGCCGGGCTGCGGCTGGGTTGGGCCTTGATCGTGCCTGGGGACCGGTCGCGCGCTGCCGCTTTGGCAGCAGAGGGCCGAAGGTCGGTGACCATTGCCGGGGGGCTCATCGTCACCTTCCTGATCGCAGGCACCATCGAAGGATTCGTGACCGGATCGGCGCTACCGACAGCTCTTCGCGTCGGGATCGGCGTGATCGCCGAGGTCGTCTTCGTGCTCTACATCGTCGTGCTCGGGCGAGCGGCCGCTGGGCAAGGACTGACCGGCGCGCTCGGCGAGGAGCGACGAGCCCCTCAGAGCCGTCCGGTCGCCTTGACCTGAAGGTAGGTCTCGGCCAACTGCGACGAGAGGGCCCCCGGGGGCGCGTCCACGACGGTCGCGCCGAGGCCCCGCAGCCGGCTCGCGGTGTGGTCTCGATGTTGGAGGGCGCTGACGGCCGCCGCCGTCCGGTAGGCCCCGCTCGGTTCGGCGGGCGTGGCGCGCGACCATCGCACGACGTCCGGGTCCGCCACCGACGCGACGACGACCAGGTGATGGGCCAGCAACAACGGAAGGGCAGGGATGAGGGTCTCGCTGACCGCCTCCTCACTCAGCTCGGTGACGAGGACGAGCATCGCTCGGCGCCGGAATCGGGCCAGGGTGGTGGCGAAGGCGCCGAGATAGTCGCTCTCTACCAGGCGAGGCTCGAGGTCGTACATGGCTTGGATGACGCGGCCCAATTGCGCCGTGCCCTGAGCGGGCGGGACGACGGCGCGGACCTCACGATCGAAGGCGACCAACCCGCACCGATCGCCCAGCCGGCTGGCGACCGCGGTCAACATCATCACGGCGTCCATGGCCAGCTCGATGCGCGGGACACCGTCGACTTGACCCGCCATCAGCCGGCCGTTGTCGAGGAGCACGATGACTTGCTGGTTGCGCTCAGCACGATAGGTGCGGACCACTGGTTTGTTTGCCCGGGCGGTGGCGGCCCAGTCCATTCGGCGCGACTCATCGTCGACCGTGTACTCGCGCAGCGCGTCAAATTCTGTGCCCCCGCCGCGGCCCTTGGCCGAGCGGAGCCCGACGTCCATTCGTCGGGCGCGTTCGATGCGCAGCTCGGCCTCGGCGCGTGACCGAAAGGCAGGGAGGACGCTCATCACTCCGGGCTGCTGGCGTCGACGTTGACGAGCGCCGAGCCCGAGCCGACCGTCGACCCGCACCACAATCTCGGTCGGCTCGAATCGTCCTCGACGCGACGGATCGATCCTCGTTCGGGTGGTGACAGACGCACGGGGCGGAAGGTGCACCCGGAAGCGGCGAGCGCCGGCCCGCAGGGAGGGCGCCAGCGAATCAGCCACGGCGACGTTTGCGCGACGGGCGGTCGGATTGTGCACGACCCACGCCACCTCGGCACCGCCGGCGCCGATGGTCACGGCCGAGGGCAAGCGGCGTTGGATCCTGATGGTGGCCGGATCGAGAGCAAGCAGCGCGTCAATGAGAGCGAGACCAAGGATCACGCCGTCGGCAACGAGCAGGCCGATCGGTGGGCCCACGGGCACGACCAGCACGACCAGCGATGCCACCGCGAGCGCGGCGACAAGTCGACGGGTGGGGACGGGCGCCAACGTGGTCAGCGCGGCACGGGCACGGTGGCCAGCACCCCGTCGAGGATGCCGTCGGCCGTAACGCCTTCGAGCTCGATCTCGGGTCGGACCTGGATGCGATGACGCCACGCCGGCTTCGCCACGGCCTTGACCTCATCGGGAGTCACGAAGTCGCGACCAGATAGCCACGCCCACGCTTTGGAGGCGTGCAGCAGCATGCTGGCGCCTCGGGGCGAGACCCCGAGTGAGAGCGACGGCGAGTCACGCGTCGCTCGGGCGAGGGCCACGATGTACGCCTGCACCGCAGGGTCGACACGTATGGCCGCGACTTCGACGCGCCCGGCCTCCAACGCGGCCGGGCCGGCCACCGCGCGCACACCGGCCGCGCCCACATCATGGGGATCGAGCCCCTCATCGTGGCGGGCCAGTACGGCGAGCTCCTGCTCGGCGGTCGGATACCCGACGACCAATTTGAAGAGGAAGCGATCGAGCTGGGCCTCGGGCAACGGGTAGGTGCCTTCGTACTCAACCGGGTTTTGCGTAGCGATGACCATGAACGGCGCTGGCAACGGCCGGGTCTCTCCGTCAACGGAAACCTGGTGCTCCTCCATGGCTTCGAGGAGGGCGGATTGAGTCTTGGGTGGTGTCCGATTGACCTCGTCGGCGAGCAGCAAGTTGGTGAAGACAGGACCGGCCCGAAAGCGGAAGTCACCACTGCGTTGCTGATAGATGCTTTGACCGATGACGTCGGAGGGCATCAGGTCGGGCGTGAATTGCACCCGCCGGAAGTCCAGGTCCAGCGATGCGGCCAGCGCTTTGACGATGAGGGTCTTGGCCACACCGGGTACCCCTTCAAGGAGAACGTGGCCGCGCACCAACAGAGCGGCGACCAAGCCGGAGAGGGTGCCCTCCTGGCCGACCACGACCTTGGCTACTTCGGTGCGGACGGCGTGCATGGCGGCACGGGCATCAGGGACGGGCTGGGACGTGACCACCGGTGACCTCCTGGCGGAGTTGGGCAAGCGACTGGGCGAGCAGGACAAGGCCGTTGTCGTCGGCGACCGGCGCGTCGGCGAGCAGGTCATGGACTCGCTCCCGAGGCAGGGATGTACGGATGCTGATGAGGTCGGCGAGGTCTTCGGCTGTCGCTCGAGGCCCGAGGCCGAGTTGTCGTCCCACGGCCCGACGGAATCCGGCGCGGAGCTGACGGGCCGCGCCGTCACGATTGCGCGTGCGCGTCATCAGGTCGCCGACGGCGACGACGATCTCCGATGCCGCCACTTGGACGACGCCGGGCTCCTCAACCGGCCGCCCTAGTCGCCGGCCTCGCCACCAGGCGAGGGCGACGAAGGCGACGAGCAGTTGGATCAGGGCCGACTTGAGTCGGGGACTGAGCAGATCGAGCTCGGACTTCGAGCCGCTGCCCGCCTCCGACGGCAGAAGGATCGCAGTCCCGCGCCCGAGTAGATCGACGGCGAGGGTGGCGTTGTCGGCGCGGTCGAGGCGGGCGTTGGTCCACAGTCCGGCTCCGCCGAGAGCGACAACCTTGCCGGCTCCGAATGGTGCGGTCAGCAGGAACGAGGCCGTCTCGTGGTCGTCGAGGTGGTAGGTGAAGCAGGTCTGGATTGGTGCGCCTGGGGGCGGACGGAGCAGCAGGCTGGCTCCGACATCGAGGGTCGTGACGTTTGCCAACGTTGGCAGGGCGCACACGCCCGCCGGGTGGAGGTCGCTCGACGTCAACCCGCTGTCTGGGCTGGCCGGGGCGCCGAGTTGGAGGGGCGACGACGGGTCGGCGACGACGAGCAGACCCCCCGCCTTGACCCACGCCGTCAACGCGTCCCGCCGGGCGCCGTCCAGCTCATCGTCCAGGACGAGCGCCGACCCGATGCCGGGCGGAGGCAGGGCGGCGGTGAGATCGACGGTTGCGCCGTAGTGGCGCAGGAGCAGGACCAAGGCCTTGGCCCCTTCGGGCCCGGTGCCGTTGGGGTCGAGGGGAGCCCCGCCCCCAGCGCCGTCGGCGGCGATGCCGAGGAGGACGAGGAGCACGACGACGATCACCCACGGGCCCCACTTGCGCCACTGTCGGGTTGGTGGTGCCGTGGCGTCCTGGCTCATCGAGTGCGAGCCAGGACGCGGTCGGCAAACTCCTGGATCCTGGTCGACTCGGCAGGGCCGGCCGGGCCGTCGCCGTACACCGCGACCTCAAACAGATCGGTCGCGCCGGCGAACTCATCGGCCGCCATCGGCGCCGCTTGGTTGACGGCCACGCGGTACTCCCCCGACGTCCGGCCGTCGATCTCGTCGAGCAGGCCCCGCCGGGCGAGCTCGGCGACGAGGGCGCGATACCGGGCGCGCAGCGCGGCCCGCCAGTCCCCGCGGCGTTCGCAGGCCATGGCCTCTGCCAACCATTCAGCCGGGGCGCGTCGGCCTCCGCCGACGACCACGCCGTCGACCGACCGGTCGCGCTGGACGACGCGAAAGGTGCGGACGATCAGCCAGATGGCAAGGCCGACGATCCCGAGCAGGGCGAGTCCGCCGACCGTCGACCACCGCCCGGACAGGGCGGCGTCAGACAGGCGAGCCAGCTCGTGCTCAATCCAATGCTCGACCCACTCGACGGGATTCTCCGGCGGTTGCGCGAACTCGGCTCGGGACAAGATGGCGTGAGCCACCTGGCGGGCCGACGCCGGATCGACAGGCAAGCCGACGGCGAGCGGCTTACCCGGCACTGACGGCGAGACCGGCGGCCATGACTTGCAGGTCGAAGCCCTCCGAGCGGATCCGAGCGTCGAAGTACAAAAGGGTGGCGGCGATGGCGGCGATGGGCGTGACAACGAGGGCGGTGACCGTGCCACCGAGGGCCAGGAGGATCCATCCCCAATGCAGGCCGATCGCCAGACCCAGAGTCTCGGGCACGACGCCAAGGACGTTGGCCATCACCGACGACATGGCGGCGACGAGCAGCATGATGCCGACCGTCGGCCAAAAGCGGCGGCTGGTCAAGCGCCAACTGCGCTTGACTCCCTGCCACGCGCCGAGCTGCTCGGTGACGATGGCCGGGGCGATCATCATGAACAACGCCATCGCCGGCACGATCCCCACAATGCAACAGAGCAGGCCGAGAAGCTCTCCGATGATGTGGATCCACCAACCGCCCACGAGCGCCCAAAATCGACCGGCGGCCGCCCGCAACGCTTGGGCGGGACCGATCTCCCGACCGAGGTAGGAGTTGGCGACGACGGTCGCGACCGCTCCACCGATGAAGGGGAGCATGAGCACGTCGACCAGCTCGACGCACAGCTGAAGCACCGTCGTGGTGAGGCTGCGATTGGTCCGGCTGACGATCGACGGATCGTTGATGACCTGGATGATCCCATGCCCCCCGAGGGTGCCACGGGACAGGAATGCGAGAACGATCTGGATCGGCACGACGAGCACGCAGACGATCACGGCAATGGTCCGAAAGTTGGCCTTGAGAAGCTTGAAGATGCCATCGAGGATGTCGGCGACGCTCATCGGGTGGAGCGGCAGGGGGCCTGTGGCGGGGCTCCCCGCCTTCGGCAATGGCGCCGGCGCCGGCCACGGTGCCGACGCGGGTACCGCATGGACGTAGGCCGTCCACTGCCCCCCATCCCAATAGCGCAACCCACCCGAGCCGTCCGGGTCGGCGTACCACCCCGCCGTTGGCATGGACGAACTCTAGGGCTAGGCGATGGTGCGGGGAGGGGCGTCGGCGGCACCGACGACGCGCTGGCCGGCGGCTGTTTCGATCCGCGCTGCGACCTCTTCGAGAGACAGCACGACGAACTGGGTGGCCCGAAGGTGGCGGTCCAGACGCCGCAGGAGCGGGACGAGCGCGGCGCCCCACGCCAACGCCAGCACGACGATGGTCTCGGCATGCCCGTCCACCATCCGGTACTCGACCTGCCACGCCGCGACCTCGGGCTCGGCCTCAAGGATGGCCTCGGCGCCCGCGTGAGCGACTTCCGCGTCCGCTCGAGGCGCGGGCCGCGACTGTGCACGGACAATGCCGCCGTCGGTCACGACCCCTCCGGCCTCCGACGACCCGTTGCGATCGATCGGCGCGAGCGGGAGCACTCGCGCGCCCGCCACACCGCACGCCGGGCAGACCGCCGACTCGAGAGCCGCGGACGTGAAGGTGCGCAGCTTGAGTAGCGCGGTGCCATTCCAACCGACCCCGGTCCACAGCAGCTCCTGTGCGCCCGACCCATCCTGCGCCGGCGACAACTCGAGTACGTCGCTATCCCACGCGTGATAGCCGGTCGGGTCGGTGCCGGCGGCACCGAGACGACATTCGCTCCAGAGCGCCCGCACGCCGCTCGGCGCCCAGGCACCGACGACGGCGGCGCCTCCCGCCAGCGCGGACAGGTGGGTCCGCAAGTCGCCGCCGATCGGGTCACCGACGGCGAGGACCGTCCGCAGATTGGGCAGGCGCCGACCTGACGCACGCGCTTGGGCCAGTAGGGCTACGAGATGCTGCGGATCGCCGGCCAAAACCGACGGGGCCAGCCGTTCGACGAGGGCGGCGTCGGTGTCGGGTTCGATGTGGATGGCGGAGATACCCGCCCGACGGCAACCCAAGACCAGCTGCCAGTGGGCGACGGACTGGCCGCTGCTGACGAGGCTGAGCACGACGTCGTGCCGGCGCACACCGGCGCGGGTGAGCCAGGCCGACCCCCGAGCGGCGAGGCGCTGGAGGTCGGCCGAGGAGTACCCGATCGGCACGCCCTGAACCATGACCCAGTGGACCGGCTTGAACCGATGCTCGATCACCCTGCCGTTGAGACTGTGCATGCCGCCCGAGAGCTTGGCGGCGGCCACGCGCACGGCGAGACCCCTTTGTCCCTCGCGAACGATGGTGGCCAGATCGGGCCGCAGGACCAAAGAGGCGGGGTCGGCCACCTCCAGCAGGTCCGTCGGGGGCACCCTCGCCAAGTCGATGGTCCGGATGCGTGCACCGACGCCGGCCTTGTCCAGCGTGGCGCGGTAGTACGCCGAGTATGGGTACACCGTGCGCCGGACATAGTGGGCCAGGCGTCGGTCGGCAGGGCCGATCGGCTTGGTCGAGGAGAGCGGTCTCACGTCGGACGACGATACGGGCTGCCCACCGCAATGGTGATCCGGCGCGGGGCCCGGCCCCGATGAAAACCACTTGTGGTCGCCAGTTCGATACCGTCGGTCGATGAGATGAGTCAGCTGCGCCTTGATCCCCTCACCGGTAGGTGGGTCGTCATCAGCCTCGACCGGAGTGACCGGCCGACGGACTTCGCGCCGCGCTCGCTCCAGGTGGAGGCCGATCCGAGCCGGCCCTGCCCGTTTTGCCCCGGCCACGAGGAGTCCACCCCGCCGGCTCTGGAGACCTACGGACCGGGAGGCGAGTGGCTGGTCCGTGTTGTGCCCAACCTGTTCCCGGCCTTCGCCGGCACCGAGCCGATGGTGGTCGACCATCTCGGACCGGTCTTCACTCAGGCGCCGGCGAGTGGCATCCACGAAGTCCTGGTCCTGACGCCGGAGCACAACGCCAGTTGGGCCGACCTGCCCGATGCGCACGCCGCCCTCGTCCTTGCCGCCATTCGGGACCGGATGGCGGAGCACGCGGCCGTCCCCGGATTGCGTTACAGCCAAGCCATCGTCAACGCCGGTCGCGAGGCCGGGGCGTCACTCGAGCATCCCCACGGCCAACTGCTCGCCATGTCTTTCGTCCCTCGGGAGATCTCCGACGAGCAAGCCGGCTTCGCCCGCTTCGAGGGCAGCTGTCTGCTGTGCACGACGATCGAGGCAGAGGAGGCCACCTCGTATCGGGTCGTCCTCGCTGACGAGCACGTCTTGGTTGTATGCCCCTACTGGAGCTCGATCGCCTACGAGATGCTCGTGATCCCCCGGGCCCACCATCGGCACCTGCAAAACGCCACGCCGTCCGATCTGGCCGGAGTGGCCCGAGCGATACGCACTGCGCTCGGTGGCCTGCGGGAGCGACTCGGCGACGTCGCCTACAACGTCGTGTTCCACGCCGCACCCTTCCGCACGGAAGGCGAGTTTCATTGGCACGTCCACCTGCTGCCCAAGGTCACGACGCAGGCCGGCTTCGAATTGGGCACCGGAGTGCCGATCAACATCTGCCCGCCGGAGACGGCGGCCGACGAGTTGCGCGTCGGCGCAGACGTCTGACCGCGGGCGGATTTAGCTCAGCCGCTGGATGACGAGCAGGTTGCTCAGCACGGTCAATCCGTAAAACCCGGCGACGAACCAGAGGATCGCGTGCAGCCCGACGGTCGGCCGCTGGCGCGGGATGCGAATGATCAGGGCCACGATGACCGCGGCCTTGATTACGCCGACCATGCCAGTGGAGATCAGTAGTGCAGACAGCGGGTTGCTCTCCATCCCGCCCGACAGTGCGAGGGCGGCGTGGGTCGTGATCAGATCGGCGAGGTTGAGGATGGCGATAGCGGCGACGGCGACGCACATCGAGGTGCGAAGACGGCTCCTGGGGTGGTCGAGAGCGAGGTCAGGTACAAGGGTGAGTTCGGCCATGCCGGCATGGATACCAGAGGAAGAATGACTAGTCACGCCCCGGGGCAAGAAACTTTGAAAAGTCTTGGATCAAAGGCCGCATACCGCCAAAACCGCTGCTCGGAGGGGGCAAGGAGCGGGGCAATGAGCGGCAAAACGAGCCCGCGAAGACGACGCCGACCTGACTAGTCACCGTCGGCTATCGACCGCGAAAGGCCGCCTTCCCCGGTCCGTCACGCAGAAATGACTGGACACCCGACGCGGCGTCCTCGGTGGCGAAGACCTCGACAAAAAGGGTCTGCTCGAGTCCGAGGCCGTCGGCGAGGGCGCCATCCATGCCTTCATCGATGGCCCGCTTGGCGAGGGCGTGGGCTTGGAGCGGACCGGCCGCCAGCGCCGCTGCCCAGGCGAGGGCGAACTCGAGCACCTCGGCCGCGGGCACGACGCGGTCGGCCAGGCCGATCCGCAACGCCTCGTCGGCCTGGACTTGGCGACCGGTGAGGATGAGATCCTTGGCCCGGGCGGTGCCGACCAGTCGGGGCAGGCGCTGGGTCCCGCCGCCGCCAGGGATGATCCCGAGCAGGATCTCGGGTTGACCGACACGGGCGTTGTCGGCCATCACCCGGAAGTCACACGCCAGAGCCAGCTCGCATCCTCCGCCGAGGGCGAACCCGTTGATGGCGGCGATGGTGGCGCGGGGGATGGCCGCGACGGCATCGAGCGCTCGCCGGAACGAGCCGCCGATTCGCACGGCATCCTCGGTGCCTCCGAACTCGGTGATATCGGCACCCGCCGCGAACATTCGGTCACCTCCCCACACGACGACCGCGCCGGGCGGGTCCGCGGTCAGAGCACCGGCTGCCTCCTCCAGTTGGGCGAGCAAGGCGACGGACAGGGCGTTGGCCTTCGGGCGATCGAGTCGGATGATCGCGACACCGTCATCGCGACGCTCGAGGGTTACGAGGGGGAGGTCATCGGCCACGGCCGGCGACCCTATCGGGGACCTAGCGGTCGCGCCCGCTGCCGGTCACCCCGCGCAGGATCTCGTCGGCCGCCGTCCACGGATCGACCCGGCGGGCCGCCACCTCATCCATCAGCTGCTGATAGCGGGACTCGCCGACCGCGTCCTTCACGTGCCGGTCGAGGAGCGCAGCGAGGACCCGACGGAGCTCGCTCAGGGCCCGGGCTGCTCGGCGCTCCTCCAACAACGACAGACCAGAAGGACCAGTCCCGCCGGACAGGTGAGCACGATGCGCCTCGATGGCGGCGAGTACATCCCCGACGCCGTCACCTTTCACGGCGATCGTTCGCACGATCGGGGGTCGCCATCCGTTGGGCCACGTGGCGAGGTCCATCATGAACGACAGATCTCGCTCGAGCTCGGCGACCTGCGGATGGTCGGCTTTGTTGATGACGAAGATGTCGGCCACCTCGAGCAGACCGGCTTTGCTGGCCTGCACCCCGTCGCCGGCCCCGGGCGTGAGGACGACCATGGTCGTGTCGGCCGCCCCGGCGATCTCGACCTCCGACTGACCGACACCGACCGTCTCCACGAGGACCGTCGGGAACCCAGCGGCGTCGAGCACCCGGACGGCCTCAGGCACGGCGAGGGCCAGACCACCGAGATGACCACGCGTGGCCATCGATCTGACGAACACCCCGGGATCGAGCGCGTGGTCCATCATGCGCACCCGATCGCCCAGCAGAGCACCCCCGCTGTAGGGGGAAGACGGGTCCACGGCCAGCACGGCAACCTCGGCCCCGCCGCCGCGCAGCGAGCCGATCAAGCGGTCGGTGAGCGTCGACTTCCCGGCGCCGGGTGGGCCGGTGATGCCAACGGTGTAGCCACCTTTGGTCTGCGTATAGACGCGGCGGCCGACGGCGCGGGCCGCTTCGCCGCCGCCCTCCACGACGGACAAAAGTCGGGGAAGGGCGGTGCGGTCTCCATCGAGGACGGCCGATGCCAGCACGTCGGGATCGCGCGTCCGGACGGCCATATTCTCCAAGTCCTTACGAGCGGTGAACGTCAGCGCCGATGCCGACCAACTTGGCCGCCATGTCCTCGTAGCCGCGATCGAGATGGTGTGCGCCCGACACGACCGTCTCGCCGTCGGCGGCCAACCCCGCCACCACGAGCGCGGCGCCGGCGCGGATGTCGGGGGCCTTGACCGGGGCACCCGAAAGGCGACCGACCCCACGGACGATGGCGTGATGCTCGGCGATGGTGATGTCGGCCCCCATCCTCACGAGCTCGGCGACGTAGGCATAGCGGTTGCCGCCAAACAGATTTTCGGTGACGAGGCCCACCCCCTCGGAGACGGCGAGGAGGGTTACCAGGAGCGGCTTGTAATCGGTCGCAACACCGGGATAGGGAAGCGTGGCGACGTCCGTCGCTTGGAGCGGGTGGGCGAGCGACCGGCCGGCCCAGATGCCGTCGGAGGTCGTCGACACCTGAAGTCCCATCTCGCTCAGCTTGTGGAGGAGCATGTCCATGTGGTCGGGGCGGGCGCCTTCCAGCGTGACCTCACCCCCGGCGACGCCGACGGCCACCAGGTAGGTCGCCGCCTCGAGTCGATCGGGAATGACGTCGTGGTCGGCAGGATGCAACTCCTCAACACCATCGATGACGATCGTCGATGTGCCGGCCCCCTCCACGCCGGCGCCCATGCGGTTGAGGAAGGCAGCAAGATCGGCGATCTCCGGCTCGCGCGCCGCGTTGTCGAGGACGGTCGTTCCTTTGGCGAGCACGGCGGCCAGAAGAAGGTTTTCGGTGGCACCGACGCTTGGGAAGTCCAGCACGATCCGTGTGCCGCGGAGCAGGTCGGCACGCGCCTCGATGATCCCGTGGCTGACGTCGATGCTCGCCCCGAGGGCCTCGAGTCCGTGGAGGTGGAAGTCGATGGGCCGGGACCCGAAGTCATCGCCGCCGGGCATCGCCACGCAGGCACGACCAAAGCGGGCGAGCAGCGGCCCGAGGACCACGATCGAGGCTCGCATGCGCTCGACGAGCTCGTACCGCGCCTCCGGATTGCAGTCGGCCCCGCGGTGGACGCGCACCACGCCGTCGGGCCCGCGGGCCACACCCACGCCCATCGACACCAACAGCTCAGCCATGGTCTCGACGTCGGTGATGCGCGGCACGTTGCGCAGCGCGTACTCGCCCTCGGCCAACAGGGTGGCGGCCATGAGCTTGAGCGCAGAGTTTTTGGCACCCTGCACAACGACGCGGCCCGACAGTTCGCCGGCCGGTCGCACAACAAAGCGGTCCACGGCCGTCAGTATGCTCGCCAGCCGATGCGCGACCATGCTTCCCGCGGGTGGATCGTCGGCGTGGGCGTGATGGCTGCATCGTTCGTCGTCTCGTGACCCTGGGGGCGCGGTGACCCGAATCGTTCGGACAGAGGACGTCGCCGAGGCCGACGTTGCCGGCATCCTGTGCGCCCGGACCGGGTTGGTCGAGGAAGCCGGCCCCGACGGGCGGGGCGCGTTCAGCTCTCGACGCGGACCGGTCGGCCGCTACTCCCGAGTCGTGGAGGTCGAGCCGCCGTCAGACGGAGTCGCCCGCGTCACCCAGACGGTCGACTACGAGCTGGCCGTGCCCTTCCTCGGCTGGCTTGTCGCTCTGCCGACACGACGCGAGCTGGGACGAGTCGCTCCCGAGTCGCGACCCCCATGGTGGGGACCGCCCGCGGTGCTTGACGCTGATGCCTGGCAAGAGGTCGGCGCCCTGCTCACCCTGTCCGTCGTCCTCGGCTACCTCGGCACGCTGCTCACCCAGACCGTGACGTATTCAGCCCAGGAGTTCCACGCCGGTACGGCTGCCGAAGGCGTGGCGCTGGCCGTGGTCCGCGGCGACGTCATCATCTCCCTCGGACTCGTCGCTCTCGCCGACCGCAAGGGACGCCGATTGATCGCCCTCGGCGGCGGTGCCATGGGGTGTGCCCTGAGCGCGCTCGGCGCCGTCGCCCCGTCCCTGGCATGGCTGGCCGCCAGCCAGGTCCTCGCCCGTGGCTTCGTCACGGCTGCGACCATCTCGTCGTCCGTCCTGATCGCCGAGGCGATGCCCAAGGGTGCTCGGGCCTGGGCCATGGGCGTCGTGGCCATGGCGGCGGCCGTCGGGGCCGGCGTCTGCGTCTTCGCCCTCCCCATCGCCGGCCTCGGCATCCGAGCGTGGCGACTCCTCTACGCGGGGTCCCTTCTCTGGCTTGGCCTTGTCCTCGTGGTGGGGCGCCGTCTGCAGGAGAGCAAGCGCTACACCCTCAGCCGCAACGCGCCGCCCGATCTTGGGCACGCGGGCGGCGGGGGAGGTCTTGGGGGGGCGGGCGCGGCACGCCGAGCGATCGGACGCTCGCGGCTACTGCTGCTGTCGGCCGCCTACTTCTGCCTGATGATGTTCGTCACACCAGCCAGCGAGTTCCAGAATGAGTACCTCCGGCGCGAGCGCCATTTCTCACCGACGAGGATCGCCATCTTCACCGTGCTCACCGTCTTGCCTGGAGCCATCGGGATCGTGGTGGGCGGGCGTCTCGCCGACACCCGTGGTCGCCGCCGAGTGGGGATCGTCGCCGTCACCGGCGTCTCGCTGTTTGGGGTCATCGCCTTCTCGATCAACGGCTGGTCGATGTGGGTCGCCGCCACCATCGCCGCCGTGACGGGCGCGGCGGTGACACCGGCGATCACCGTCTACGGGCCGGAGCTTTTCGGCACGGACCGGCGAGGAATAGCCAATGGAGTGCTGACCGCGGCCGGTCGGGTCGGGGCCGTCATCGGCCTACTCGGCGTGGGCGTACTGGAGGAGCGACTCGGTAGCTTTGGCCCGGCTTTTGCCATCGTCGCTGTCGGTCCTGCGGCCCTCGTCCTGCTCATCATTTTTGCATTCCCCGAGACGGCCAACCGGTCTCTCGAAGACCTCAATCCGGGGGATGCCCCGATCATCGGGCCGCTCGAGAGAGACGGTTGATGATCGGCGAGGGGCCCTTTCGATATCGTGGCGAGGGATGACATCGCCTGATTCGCAGGACGGGGACGGCGGCGTGGCGAAGCCCGATGATCTCGCGGGACAGCTCCGGGAGCGTGCTGCCGACATCGATCGAGCATGGGCTCGCTACGAGGCAGCGCGGGAGGCACTCGCCGAGGCCCGAGCCGGGGCCGGCGGGGCGGCCGGCGGGGCCGGCTCTGGCGGCGGAGGGGCGGCGGGCACACCGAGCGCGCTGGCCAACCTTCTCCGTGAGCGAGAGATGGATGGCCCGCAGGAGGTGCTCAGGTCCGAGTCTGCACGCCTTCGAGCCGAGGCCGCTCGACAGGTCTGGGCCGACGCCGCCGCGGAGCGGGCTCGACTGATCGACGAGGCGTCGCAGGAAGCCGCGGCCATCCGAGCTCGACTGACCGACGAAGTGCTCGCCCTCGCTGACGTCCAACGCCGACGAGCGGCAGCCGCCGCGCACGATCAAATCGCGCGGCTGCGCCAGGAGGCCGAGGACGAGGCGCGACAAGTCCTCGCCGCCGCCAACCGGCAGGCGGCCCAGCGCCTGGCCGAGCTCGGCGACTCCGTGAGCGTCGCCGACGTGAGCACCGCCGACGTGAGCACCGACTCGGTGAGCGGCGCCGCCGGTGAGGAGTTGGCCTCGGGCCGGGCGGCTCTCGCGCAGTTGCAGAGCCAGCAAGCGGAGACAGCCGCCACTCTCCAACGGTTGGAGGCTCGCCAAGCCGACCTCATCGTCGAGCTCAACCTTCTCGCCCAATCGGACGAGGTGGCCCAGGACCAGTTGGCGCACCTGCGGTCCGAGCGCGAGTTCGTGACCTTGGAGCTCGCCGCGCTGCGCCAGTCCAGCGCTGTAGACCTCGGTGGTCTGGAGGTCGGGTCCGTCGGGTCCGTCGAGACCCTCGACGCCGATGAGGCTTACCGCGCGGCGGACGAGCAGCGTGCCATCAACGCCGACCTCCGCAAGGACTACGACACCGCAACGGCCCTGATCGAGTCCCTCCGGGCCGAGCTACGCGAGCGCGGACCCGCGTCAGAGGCGGGGCTCATGGCGCTCGAAGGCCGGATCCGCGAGGAGATCGGCGCCCTCGAGCAGGAAGCAGCCGCCCAGAAGTCCCAGATCGAAGCGGCTGAGGCGGCTCTGGCCGGCCTCGCCCAGCGCCAGGCCGACGCCACGGCAGAGGCCCAGGCGGCAGAGGGCAAGGCACAGCAGATCCTCGCCGACGCGGAGGCCCGCGTCCGCGACTTGTGGGTCGAGGCGGATCGCCGATTATCGGACGCCGATGCCATCCGCGCCGAGGCGGTAGCTGCCGCTGAGGCCATCCTCAGCGACGTCGAAGCGATGGCAGCCGTCGTCAAAGCAGAAGCCGAGGAGGCGGCCACCCGCCTCCTGGATGAAGCCCGCGATCACGTTGAGCGTTTGAGTGCCGACACCGATTTGCTGTTGCGAGATCGCGTCGAGAGCGTCCAACGGTCCTGCGACCAGCTTCAGGTTGCGGCCGCCCGCGAGTCGGCGATGTTGGACCAGGAAGCGGCGTTGCTGCGGACTCGCCAAGCCGTAGAGGCCGAGGCCACCGTGGTCGAATGGCTGGCCGAAGCTGAGGTCACCATCGCCGACTGGCTCGCAGAAGCCGAAGCGACGGCGGCTCAGTGGCTGGCAGAGGCCGAAGCCGAAGCGGCGGCCACCACCTCGGCCGCGGCGACAGAGGCAGCCAGGATTGTGGGCGACGCCCGTCGACTCCGCGCCGAGCTGCTGGCCGAGGCCGACGAGGCTCTCGAGACAGCGACGGCCCGCGCCGCGGAGTTGGTGAGCGCAGCCACGGCCGCCGGCGCCGCGCTACGCGAAGAGGCGGCGGCAGAGCATCAGCGCCTCGTCGAGCTAGGCCAGGACGAGGCCCAGCGACTGCGCGTCGAGGGACGCCGAGCGCTCGCCGACGCTCTGGCCCAGGGCGACCGGGAGCGGGAGCGACTGCTCCGCGAGGCCGACGATGAGATCGTCAGGCGGCGGGCCCAGGCCGACCAGGAGTTGACGGCCGAGTCGCAGCGCATCATTGCGGAGGCCGAGACAACGTCGGCCGCGCTGTTGAATGTGGCCCGTACCAAGGGAGATGAACTGGTCGAGTCGGCCCGGCGCGACGGGGCAACAATCCGTGCCGCTGAGGCAGAAGCATCGGCCCAACGGCTCCGGGATGGGGAGGCTCGCGCCGCGACGCTGATCGCCGACGCCGAAGCCGAGGCCGAAGCCATCGTGGCTCGGGCCGTGAGGGAGACGGCCGAGACCCGTCGAGTCGCGATCGAGGAAGCGACAGCCCTCCGTAGTGGGATCGAGAACGAGTTCGCCGCCATACGGGCCTCCGCACAAGAAGCGGCCGATGCGGCGATCCTGCACGCGCAACATCAAGCCGAGACGATTCGGCAGAGCGCGGTGCCGCCCGTCGCGCCCACGCCGGCTCCCACTCCTGACGACCCGTCAGACCCGGCTCGACTGGCTGTGCCTACCGACCTGAGTGGCCTGGTCCCCACCCCGGACGAGACGGTCGCTCCTCCCGAGATGGCACTGGCAGGGGCGTCCCGCCGCCGCTTCCGCCTGTTTCGCCGCCGCAGCAGCTAGGCGCGGCCGTCGCCGGCAACGGACCAGCGGCCGGCCGCCAGCGGGCGGGCCGCTTCCTCAGCCGACCAGCGCGGTCATCCACGCGACGATTGCTTCGCTCACCTGGCGGTCCGCGCCACGCAAACTGTGATCTTTGCCTTCCAACCAGACGTGGGTGACGGGGCCGGGGATCGTCGCCGTCGCCGCCTCCAACTCCGTCGGCGTGCCGAAGGCATCCCTGGTGCCGGAGACAAAGAGGCAAGGCACCTTGAGGGCCGGCAGGTGGGCCGTGCGGAGTCGGTCGGGTCGACCAGGCGGATGGAGGGGATAGCTCACCAAGGCCAGCCCGAGAGCGGGCAGCCCCTCGGCGACGGCCATCGAGCAGATTCGCCCGCCCATCGACCGGCCTCCGAGCACGAGCTGGGCCGGCGACAGCTTCGCCCTCTCGGCCAGTCCGGCTGCCTCGGCTCGCACGGCGCCCAACAGCACCGGCTCTCGGTCAGGTGCTCGCCGGCCGGCCTGCCGGTACGGGAAGTCCATGCGCACGACCTTCGCCCCGATGTCTGAGACGGCGGCGTCGACAGCAACGAGGCTCGACTGGTTGCGGTCGGCGCCCGCGCCTGGCGCCAGCAGAAGGCCAACGCCTGACAAGGGCTTTGCCATCCCTCAGCCCACGCCCAGCAGGGTGCGCTTGGCCTCCGTGAGGTCCAAGATCCGCTTCCCGGCATCTTCGACGGCACCTCCGTGGTCGGGATGGGCGTCGCGGATGAGGTCGCGAAAACGTCGGTTGATCTCGCTACGGCTGGGTTCGTTGCCCGGCGAAAACCCGAGCACGGCAAGCGCCCAACCTTCGTCTGCCTCCCCGGCCGAGCGCGGTGACTCGCCGGTGAGGAACCCGATCAGGCCGTCGTCAACAGCCCCTTGCCAACGCGTGGCCCGCCGCATCAGGCGGAACACTCCGGGTCGAGCGGCCCGCGTGAGCTGGCCGGCGGCGTAGACGGCGCCGAGGATCTGCGGCAGACCGTTGGCGTGGTCGTCAATCTCCAACGTGAGCTTCTCGCCATCCCCCACCAGCTTGTGGCGACTGTGGTCCAGGCCGACGGTGTCGGACTGAAACCGGTAGCGGAGGCGCGGTTGGACGATCCGCCGACTCCGCTCCACATCGTCGAGCAAGACATCGAGTCGGTCGCGGAACTCGTCGTCGAGCTGCGGCGCGAAACCGCCGACAAGGCCGGCCAACAGCAGGCCCCCGAATCCGGGCGCCGGGTCGGTCGGCAGGTAGAGCTGGCCCAGCGCCAGCCGGCGGGTCGGTGCGATCGGCCGCGAGTGCCGGACCTCCAACTCGGCCAGAAGCACGGCCGAAGCGTAGAGGAGCGCACGAGGCAGGCCGAAAAGTGGGTAGGGTCGGCGTCTCATGACCAGTTCAGCCAAAGGGGCGGCGCCTGACCGCAACCTCGCCATGGAGTTGGTTCGCGTCACAGAGGCGGCCGCGCTTGCCGCGGCCCGCTGGATGGGCCGTGGCGACAAGGAAGGCGCTGACGGAGCGGCCGTGGACGCCATGCGCACCGTCCTCGCCACGGTCGCCATGGACGGGATCGTGGTCATCGGCGAAGGTGAGAAGGATGAGGCCCCGATGCTGTTCAACGGGGAGCGGATCGGCACAGGCGAGCCGCCGGCGACCGATATCGCCGTCGACCCGATCGATGGCACCACCTTGACGGCGCTCGGCCGGGGCAATGCTCTGGCCGTGATCGCCGTGAGTGAGCGCGGCACGATGTTCAATCCGGGGCCCTGCGTCTACATGGAGAAGATCGCCGTGGGGCCCGAGGCTGTCGACGTGATCGACATCACCCGGTCGCCGACCGACAACCTCGACGCCATCGCCAAGGCCAAGGGCGAGGCTGTCCGTGATCTGACCGCAGTGATCCTCGACCGCCCCCGTCACGCTGACCTGATCGCCGAGGTGCGGGCGTCGGGGGCGCGGGTTCGGCTGATCACCGACGGAGACGTAGCCGGCGCCATCTCCACCGCGTGGCCCGACTCCGGCGCCGATGTGCTCTTCGGTGTCGGCGGGACGCCCGAGGGCGTCATCGCTGCCGCCGCCCTCAAGTGCATGGGCGGCGCCATGCAGGGTCGACTCTGGCCCCGCAACGACGCCGAGCGCCAGGCGGCGATCGAGGCGGGCTATGACCTGTCGGCGGTCTTGGAGACCGAGGATCTGGTCAGAGGCGACAACTGCTTCTTCGCGGCGACGGGCATCACGGACGGCGAGTTGCTGCGCGGCGTCCACTACGAGCGGACCGCGGCGACGACTCAGTCGCTCCTGATGCGATCCAAGTCGGGGACGGTGCGTCTTGTCGACGCTCGCCACCATCTCGACAAACTCCAGCTTTTCTAGTCACTAGGTCCACGGTGGTCGAGCAAGGCGCGGGTCGGGTCGTCCTCGTCACCGGTGGTGGGCGCGGTATCGGCCTGTCCATAGCCAAGGCGTTCGCGGCCGCCGGCGACCGCGTGGCGGTGACGCATCGAGCCGAGCCGGTGGACGGCTTCTTGTCGGTTCGCTGCGACATCACCTCGTCAGCCGAGGTCGATGCCGCCTTCACAGAGATCGAGGCCAAGCTCGGCAAGGTCGAGATCCTGGTGGCCAACGCCGGCATCACCAAGGACAATCTCGTCCTGCGCATGACCGACGAGGAGTTCTCCACCGTTGTGGACACCAACCTGAGCGGCGCCTTCCGCGTCGTCAAGCGGGCGCTCCCGGGCATGCTGCGCGCCCGCAAGGGTCGGATCGTGCTCATCTCGTCGGTCGTGGGTCTGCTCGGCTCCGGCGGCCAGGTCAACTACGCGGCGTCCAAGTCGGGGTTGGTCGGCATGGCGCGGTCACTCGTGCGCGAGTTGGGGGGCAGGGACATCACGGCCAACGTCGTCGCCCCCGGGTTCGTCGAGACGGACATGACGGCCGGATTGGCCGACGATCGCAAAGCGGAGATCCTGCGATCAGTCCCGCTCGGCCGGATGGCGACGAGCGACGAGATCGCCGCCGTCGTGACGTGGCTGGCATCGGACGCCGCCTCCTACGTGACCGGCGCCCTGATCCCGGTCGACGGCGGCCTGGGGATGGGTCATTGAGGCCCCCCGCCGGGGCCCCCGGCCGGCTCAGCCGAACCAGCTCGAGTCGGACAGCTTGCGGTCGATGGCGTAGGCCGCGCTGATGAGGGCCAGATGCGTGAAGGCCTGAGGAAAGTTGCCGAGATGCTCGGCGGACGGGCCGAGCTCCTCGGCGTAGAGGCCGAGGTGGTTGGCGTAGCCGATCATCTTCTCGAAGAGGAATCGGGCCCGGTCGACATCCCCCGAGCGGGCCACGGCCTCGGCATACCAAAATGAGCACATCGTGAAGGCGCCCTCTCGCCCGTGGAGGCCATCCTCGGCGGCCTCGCCCGATCGATAGCGATAGACCAGCGAGTCATCAACGAGGTCCTCGCTGATCGCCGCTAGCGTCGACAGCCACCGAGGATCGCGGGGGCTGATGAACTTCATCATGGGCATGAGCAGGGTGGCAGCGTCGACGGCAGTCGACCCTTTGTATTGGACGAACGCCTGGCGCTGCGGGTTCCAGAACGACGTCATGATGTCTGCGTGAATGGCGTCACGGGCCGCTCGCCATTCGGTGAGCGGGTAGGGCAACGAGCGACGCTCGGCGAGACGAATACCGCGGTCCACGGCAACCCAGCACATCAATCGCGAGTAGAGGAACTCCTTGCGGCCCCCCCGCACCTCCCAGATCCCCTCGTCGGCCGACTCCCAATTGCTGATGACCCATTCGATGAGCCGGCGCAGGTTGTCCCAGAGCTGATTGGAGATCGGTTCGCCATATTTGTTGTAGAGGTAGACGGCGTCCATGAGCTCGCCATAGATGTCGAGTTGCAACTGGTCATGCGCGCCATTACCGATCCGGACCGGCCTCGAACCGCAATATCCGTCCAGGTCAGGGAGGGTTTCTTCGCCCGCCAATAGTCGTCCGTCGTCGTGGTACATGACCTGCAGGGCAGCGGTGCCGTTGAGCTCCATGCAGCGGTCCTCGATCCAGCTCATGAAGCCGCCCGCCTCCTCCGTGTAGCCCAACCGGATGAGGGCGTAGAGGGTGAAGGAGGCGTCCCGGATCCATGTATACCGATAGTCCCAGTTGCGCTCACCTCCGACGACCTCGGGGAGGCCGAAAGTGGCCGCGGCCACGAGCGACCCATGGCGCTGGGAGACCAACAGCTTGAGGACGAGGGCGGATCGGTGGACGATTTCACGCCATCGGCCTTCGTAATGACAACGACCTATCCAGTCGTACCAATAGTTGACCGTCTCTTTGAACGCTGACGACACATAGTCGCTGGCCGCCGAGGGCGAGGCTTGTCCGGATCGCACTTCCTCCATGACGAAGGCAGCCGACTGTCCCGCCCCCAGGCTGAAGGTCCCGATGGCGGCCCCGTCGCGAACCTCGAGCGGTTGGTCCGACCTCAACCGAAGCACCGTCTTGTCCGGGCCCTCTGAGCTGAAGACGAGCGTGTTGTCGACGGCCTCAACCGCGTGCCGCGCTCTCCCGTAATCAAACCGCGGATCGAAGACGACATCGAAGTCGACGCGACCGCGGATTACCTTTACTCGGCGCACGATCGCCGAGGGTGCGTCGGCCAACGATGCCACCCCTATCGGCATGAAGTCGGAGATCTCCACCACCCCTGCCTCCGACAAGAAGCGGGTCAACAGAACGTTGGTCTCGGGGAGGTACAGCTGCTTGCGTGTGCAAACGTCGAGGTGCGGTGCGATGGAGAATCGTCCCCCTTTGCGACGGTCGAGCAGAGAAGCAAAGACCGTCGGCGAGTCAAAGTTGGGGAAGGAGAGGAAGTCAATCGAACCGTCGCCGGCCACCAGCGCCACGGTACGTAGATCGCCGATGATCCCGTGGTTGGCGATCGGCTCATACCCGTCCGCTTCAGCGATCTGGTGCACGTGGGGCCTCCGGCGGCCACTTGGGAGGCGTGGCGGCGCGCGCGAGCTTACGATCGCACCCATGAAGGTCGAGAAGATCGCGTTCTTTGCCAGCGACTTCGAGGGCTCCGACGAACTCTTGCGCAACCTGCGCGACCGCTACGGCACCACCGATCCGGGCGAATGTGATGTCGTCGTCGCCCTCGGCGGCGACGGCTTCATGATCGAGACACTGCACCGCCTCTTGAGCCACGGCGTCCCCGTCTACGGGATGAACCGCGGCACCGTCGGCTTCTTGATGAACGACTTCTCCGAGGATGACCTCATGACGCGGATCGCGGAGGCCTCCCTGACCCGCCTGCATCCGCTGCGAATGCGGGCGAGAAGTGAGGACGGCTCGACCGTGGAGGCGCTCGCCATCAACGAAGTGTCGCTCCTCCGGCAGGGACGGCAGGCGGCCAGGGTCCGCATCCTCATCGACGACACCGTCCGGGGCTCGGAGCTGGTGTGCGACGGCGTGCTGTTGGCAACGCCGTGCGGGAGCACTGCCTACAACCTGTCGGCGCACGGCCCCATCATCCCCCTCGATGCCCGGCTCCTCGCCTTGACGCCGATCAGCGCCTTCCGGCCTCGACGCTGGCGGGGCGCGCTGCTCAGCTCAGCCGTCCACGTCCGCTTCGAGATCTGCGAGGCGTGGAAGCGACCGGTCAGCGCGGTGGCGGATCACACGGAGGTCCGCAACGTGCTCGAGGTCGAGGTTTGGGAGGACCGCGCCGTGACCCTCGAGCTCCTCTTCGACGCTGATCACAATCTCGAAGAGCGGATCCTCAACGAGCAGTTCCTACCGTGAACGTGGCCCGACCGCGCCGATCCGGACGTCCCCACAGCCCATCAGGCAACCGGCTTCTCGTCATGACCACCGAACTCCTTGCGCATCGCTGACAGGATCCGGTCGGCAAAGTCCCCCTCGCCGCGACTGCTGAAGCGCTCGTAGAGAGCCGTCGTCAAGACGTTGGCGGGGACTCCCTCATCGACCGCGGCCAGCACCGTCCATCGACCCTCACCGGAGTCCGAGACCCGTCCTTCAAACCCGGCGAGCCCGGGGTCTTTGACCAACGCCGAGGCGGTCAGGTCGAGCAACCAAGAGCTCACGACGCTCCCCCGTCGCCACACCTCGGAGACGGCGGCGGTGTCGATGTCGTACTGGTAGTACTTCGGGTCGCGCAACGGTGTCGTCTCCGCGTCCACCACGGCCCCCTGGTCGTGGCCGATGCCGGCCTTCTTCAGGATGGCCAGGCCCTCGGCATAGGCAGCCATGATCCCGTACTCGATGCCGTTGTGGACCATCTTGACGAAGTGGCCGGCGCCGGTGGGACCGCAGTGGAGATACCCGTTCTCCGCGGTGGTGATCTCCCCACTCCGTCCGTCCGTCCGCTCGGCCGTGGCGACGCCCGGGGCGATGGTGGCGAAGATGGGGTCGAGGTGAGCGACGACATCGGGCTCCCCGCCGATCATCAAGCAGTAACCCCGCTGGAGACCAAACACGCCACCGCTCGTCCCGACGTCGACGTAGTGGATGCCTTTGGGCGCGAGGATGGCCGCCCGGTCGATGTCGTCGCGGTAATAGGTGTTGCCGCCGTCGATGATGATGTCCCCGGGCGACATGCGCGCCGCCAACTCCATCACCGTGTCTCCCGCCGCCGCCGCCGGGACCATGACCCAGGCCGCCCTCGGCGCCGTGAGCTTGGCGACGAACTCGTCGAGGGAGGAGGCGGGCGTCGCCCCCTCGGCGGCGAGCTGTTGGATGGGCTCGACGGCCTGGTTGTAGACGACGCACTCGTGCCCGTCGCGCATCAGGCGCCGCACCAGGTTGGCGCCCATGCGCCCCAGACCAATCATCCCGATTTGCATTGGTACGCTCCCTTTTTTGCGCCTCCGGCGACGTGAGCGACAGTCTGGCCCAAGCCGCGGCGGGAGGCCGGCCGCGCTACTGGCACGTACGGTTTCAGGGTCGCCGAGGGGTAAACCGCACCTCCCATGAGCGCTTGAAGGGGTGGGCCGACCATCAGGAACTCGTGACGACCAGCCAGATGGCATCCGATCACCCCGGCTATGGCTAGAGGGGTCCTGAGCCCGGGTGGATCGGCCGTGAAGTCCGATTTGTACCTACGCGTTACCTAGGGTTCACCCGCCTAGTCCTTGCACTTCCGAGCAATCGTGTCTACCTTCAGCTGTTGTGGCACCGCGCAGAACCCTGGGGATTACGCTTGGCGTCCTACTGATTCCGGTATTTTTGCTGGTCGCAGTGGTCCCGGCCTTGGCCTACTCGTCGAGTCCGCCTCCAACGCTGCCCCCGATCGGTCTCCCGTCCGCCCCGACGACCACGACGACCACGACGCCCGGCGCGACCACCACGACGACGCCAGGAGCGACGACCACCACGACGACTCCGGGGGCGACGACCACCACGACGCCCGGCGCGACCACCACGACCGTCGCGGGAGCGTCGGGCGGCGTGGGCGTATCGGGCAGTCTGGGTGGCCCCGGTGGTGGTGGCCTGGGTGCGTCCGGAGGCCTGGGTGCGTCCGGGGCTGGCGCTCCGGGGGCAGCGGCCGCCGCGTGCGAGCAGAGCTCCGGCGGCGGCAACTCGCTGGCGCTCGCCGCGGCCAGCTCCGGCGATCCTGGTGGTTGCAACGTCACCGGGTACAAAGCCGGCACCACGGTGGCCGGCACGTTTGACGGTCAGTCCATCGGCGAGGTGATGGTCGGCCCCGACGGCAAGGTCAAGATCTCGATCGCCGTCGTTTCGCCCGCTACCGCCCTTCTCGACGTGACCCTCGGTCCGGACCCGCAGGTACAGGGCGTCTGCGGGCTCAACACCGTCACGTTCGTCGGGACGGCCACCGACGGCACCCAGGTGACCAACACCGGGAGCGCCACCGTGATCTGCAACAGCGCCCTCTCGAGCCCCGGCGCCGTCACCGCCTCAACCCTCCCCTTCACGGGCCGAGATGTTGTCGTGCTCGTCCTCGCCGCCGTCGCCCTCATCGCTGCGGGGCTGCTCATCAGCCGCTTCGGGCGCCAGCGTCAATTCTGAGGTTCCCAGGACCGACTCGACCACGGCCGGGTCGGCGAGGACTTCGTCCGGCGGTCCGCTAGCGATGACCCGGCCGGCGCCGAGGCAGACGATGCGGTCGGCGACCGACGCGACGAGCGCGATGTCGTGCTCGACGAGCACCACGGCGGCACCCACCTCCGTTTGAAGATGCTGGATGAGCGGCGCGAACCCTTCGCTCTCGACTCTGCTGAGGCCGGCCGTGGGCTCGTCGAGCAGGAGCAGTGATGGCGACCCGGCGACGGCGCACGCCATCTCCACCCGTCGTCGGGTGCCGGTCGAGAGGTGTTGACAGGGCGCGTCGGCCAGTCCCGACAACGCGAGCAGCTCGAGGGTACGGCTCACTCGCTCCCGTCGATCCGTCGCCGCGCCGGGGGTGGACACGAGCACAGCCTCCCGCACGGTGAGCCCGTCGAAGAGCGAGGCATCCTGCAGCGTCCGACCGACGCCGGCACGCGCCCGCTGGGCCGGGCTCAGACCGGCCAACGTGCGGCCGGCCAGCACAATCGTGCCGCCGTCCGGGATGATGAAACCGCTCACCACGTCGAGCAAGGTCGACTTGCCGGCGCCGTTGGCGCCGATCAGCCCGACCACCTCGCCCGCACCCACGCCCAGATCGACGCCGTCGAGCGCGACACGTCCGCCGTAGCGGACGCGCAAATCCCGCACATCGAGGGCGAGGGTCGAGCCGGCGACCGCCGCCGCCCGCCCCCTGATGGGCCCGGGTTCGGCCAGACCACCGGCAGGACCACCGGCCGGACCGACGTCCGTCGGACCGCCCCGCGCAACCAGCCGACCCAACCGATCCCCGACCTCCAACAACCCGCCCGGCACGGCCAGGACCAGGATCAGAAGTCCTATCCCGCTGGGCAACAGCCCGGCGATGGTGTTGTCGCCGAAGATGGCGGGGATGCCGAGCACGACGACGGCGCCGACCACGGCTCCGAGAGCGCTCCCCGCCCCGCCGATCACAGCGAGAGCGACGATCTGGAGCGACTGGTCCGGGCCGAAGTCGGCGGCACCCGACCGCACGCGCAGGCCGGCGAGCAGAGCCCCGGCGACGCCGGCGAGCACGCCGGCCAGGACAAAAGCGGTGAGCTTGGCTCGAGCGGGCGAAACTCCGGCGGCGGCCGAGCGCCGCTCGTTGGCCCGGACCGCCAGCAGCCGGCGCCCGAGGTCGGAGCGGCGGACGGCCGAGACCCCGACGAGGGCAACCCCGAGGGTCAGCAGGCATACCTCGTAGTAAGCCAGCGGTCCTCGGAGATCGAGCATGGCCAGCTTCCCGCGATTGGCGAGGGCCACGCCGCCAGTCTCGAGGAGCCACGACTGGGTGAAGAGCCAGGAGCTACACGCCACGGCGAGGGCCAGCGTCGTGACGGCCAGGTCGAGCCCCCGAGCCCGGAGGGCGGGCAGCCCAACGAGCAGGGAGACGCCGGCACCGAGCAAGCCGGCGAGGGGGACGGTCAGCCAAAACGGCACCCCGTGCGACTCGAGCGCGGCGGCACCGAACGTGCCGACTCCCACAACGGCGAACTGGCCGAGCGACAATTGACCGCCCCACCCGGTCAGCACCACGACCGAGAGGCCGACGATCGCATAGAGGGCCATGTGGCTGAGCAGGAACAGCTGCGACGAGCGCCCGGCTACGAGCGGCACGACGACCACCGCACCGAGGACAAGGACGGCCCACAGTCGGACCCCGGCCAGCAATCGACGCCGCCCGACCCTGAGCGGCGGCACCGCCACCAGATGGCCCGCCCCGTCGTCGTCGGAGCTTCTCGATGGTCGCACCAACACCAGCACCAGCACGGCAACGAGCAAGATCAGGTCGACCAACGACTGGCTGATGTGGCCGGCGTCGGCGAAGGCTTGGACGAGACCGACACCGACGCCGCCGGCGATGGCCAGCGGCAGGGACTCCAGCCTGCCGACGAGAGCGGCGACCAGAGCCCGTACGAGGAGGCCGGCGCCGATGGCCTCGGTCTGCTGCCCGACGGTGACCCCTTGGAGAGGATCGGCGATGATCGCCGCCGCCGTCGACACCACACCCGCGAGCGTCCATGCCAGCAGCGTGACGCGAGTGGGTCGGATCCCGGCAAGGCGGGCGGCGTCGGGGTTGTCGGCACTCGCCCGCAATGCCCGCCCTGACGGTGTGCCTGTGAGCCAGACGGCCAGGCCGACGACGATGGCCGGCACCGCGGCGATGGCGACGAAGTCGGGTCCGGTCAGCACGACCGACCCGATCGAGAGTTGCCGGCTGAGCAGCGACGGGAACGGTGCGACTCGCCTGATAGCCGGCAGCTCGATCTCGGCGACGAGGAGGACCTGCGACAAGCCGATGGTCGCGACGAGCAGCGCGAGACGGGGTCGGTTGGCCAGCCGACGGGCGATGACGACTTCGGTGAGGGCGCCGATGGCGCCACCCAAGGCGAGGACGACGGGCAGGGCGGCCAGCCACGGCCAGCGCTCGTCGATGACCAGCTTGGCGAGGATGGCGGCGCCGAGCGCGCCGGTCTCGCCGTAGGCGAAGTTGACGACGCCGCTGGCCCGGTAGACGACAACGAGCCCGGCGGCGAGCACGCCGTAGACCAGCCCGAGGATGATCCCGTGGACGAGCGTGCCGGCGATCACGATGCCGGCGCGAAGCCGTCGACGGCTTGGTAGCACTGACAGTCGGCGCGGGCGGCGACGAGGGACACGTCGTCGGCGGCGTCGAGGTGCCCCGGCGCGAGCAGCCCCCGCCCGAAGCCGGGCAGAGCAAACGACCCCGCCTGCGCCAGGTCGGCGGAGAAACCTGCCCGTGTCGGATTTGGCCCATCGGCGGTCAAGCCCATGGTCAGGATCTGCGCCACCGCGCAACTGGCCAGGGCCGCGACGTCGTCGGCGGAGTCCCGAGGCACGGCGGTACCGACGAAGCGTTGGTAGTCGAGACGGCACCCGAGATCGAGAGGGCTTTCGGGTAGACCTCCGCGTCCCCGCCCCACCTCGGTCGTCGTCACCGCGTAGGCCTGGCGGAAAAACGACGGCGGCATATTGGAGACGAAACTGTCGCCCGCCGTCGCGAACCCGAGGTCGCCCATGAAGTAGGTCGGGCTGTAGTGGGACTGGTCGGCCTGAGTGGCGAACACCGTGCCGTAGACGGCGTTGGTCAACAACAACACGGTGCTGACCCGTTGTCGCTGCATGCGTTGCTCGGCCTGGGCCACCTCGCCGGTGACGATGAGAGGGTCGTCATCGCTCAGGGGCGCGTCGACGACCCCGCGGGCCCCTCGGGCGAGCAGCATGGCCCGGAGCGCGGCACCGTCGATACCCCCCGGCCCAGTGTCGTGAAGCACTCCCACCGTCCGCCCTCGGATGGCGCCGAGCGTGGCGGTGCGGTCCACGAGGATCGAGAGGGTGCGCGCCGTCGACGGCTCGAGCGTCACCAGCCGGCCTTGGGAGATCTGATAATAGCTGGGGTCTTCACCATCGATGCCGATGTATGGCGTGTCGTGATCGCGGGTCACGCACAGCACGGGGTCGCCCGTGATCCCGAGCACATTGGCGACGGCGAAGACGTGATGATCCTCGGTGAGCGAGGCACACGCCGAACGCATGGAGTCCGGCGACAGGATGCTCGCCGTGGCGTAGACGACAGCGAGACGGCGACCGTCGATCCCGCCGGCGGCGTTGATGCGCGCCACGGCCGAGGCCCAGTACGTCCGCTGAATGCTCGGGTCCAACTCGGATACGTCGACGCCGAACGAGGCGAGCGCCCCCAGCCCCGGAAGGATCACACCGAGGGTGACGGTCGTCGGCGTGATGCCATCGTCGGACGCCAGCAATGCGGTGCCGGCCGGCGGTGGCGGGCTCGTCACGATGGACAGGTCGCTGTACTCGGGCGCGAGACGGGGGTCGTAGTCACGCGCCGGCCCCGAGGGCAGCGTGAGACCACCGGTCGGCGTGGCCGAGCCGGCCGCGTGACCAAACGCCTCCGGGATCGCAAGGCCGGCGGCGAGGATGGCGACGACGGATCCGATCAGCAGGGAGTAGGTAGCGCCACGTCGGGGAACGTGGCCGATACCGACCCGAGCCGACCCCGCACTCACCGCCGCAGGTCCTTGAGCAAAAGCAAAAAGTCCTCGGCATGCCTCCACCCGTCCAGCCGTTGCCCGACCGACCACCCGCGCCCAGCGCACCAGGCGGCCGCCGGTCCATCCGCTGCACAGAGCAGCCGCCCGCGCCGGCACCCGCGCGTCGCGCCGACGAACTCCATCTCGGCCAGCAGCTGTGACCCGATGCCTTGGCCCCGCGCCGACGGCTCGACGGTGAGCCGCTCGATCCAAAGCTCGTCATCGGTCGTGCCGGTGGCGACGCCGACGACCGCACCTTCGCGTCGGGCGACGATCGCCAGCGGACGACTCGTCGCCGGATGCTCGACCCAGCCGGCCGCCGCTCTCGTGGCCTCCGGGTCGAGCATCTCCTCGGCAACGAGTTGGATCTCGAGGCCGCCCCGACCAACGATCCGACCGCCGCCGAGCGGCGCGTCGGCGATGACCTCCCAGATCCGCCCGTCGCGCTGGCACAGCAACGACACCCGCTCCATCGTCACCGCGGCGGAGTACGAGCGCAGGGCGTCCACCGTCGCGGGGATGAGGTCAGGCGGGTGATCCCCGGCGATCGTGACGTGAGCCACAAAAGGTTGGGTGATCGGGCGAGCGAGGGGCGGGGCGAGCACGGCGGTGCGCAGACGGCTGAGGTCTTCCACGTCGCCGGCGACGCCGAGGTACACGACGGGGTTGGCGGGCCAAAACGTCGCCGCCGGCCCGAGACACAGACGCAGCGGAGCCACGCCGGCGGCAGCCGTTCGCATCACGTCGACGGCGTCGTCGAGCTGGTCGGCACCGACGTTGACCGGAGGCACCAGGGTGATGTGCGGGGCGATGCGACCGAGGGCGCGGTCGCCGAGGGCGCGCCGCAGCCCGTCTATCTCGACGGCGGCCGGCCCGGTGACCACGAGGGCCACCGCCAGACGGAGCCGCGCCATGGGCTTCGACGGTAGTAGCCACGACCGCCTCCCGCTGGGAGCCAACTCTCGGCCCGAAGTAGGGTCTTGTGCGTGCGTCGGTGCGATGACGGCCCCGGGCGCCGACTCGCCCGACCCTCGGCGTCACTGCTCGCGCTCGCCCTCCTAGCCGGGCTGTTGGTGGCATGTACCGGCTCCGCTATCAAGGTGGATCCACCGGACGCGCCGAGCGCGGTCGTCTCGTCGGCCGATCGGATCCGGGAAGGACAGACGCGGCTGGGGGGCTCGTCCGCCTGTCTCCAGGACGAGTTTTGCGCGGCCGGCCTGACTCGCGTCTATGGCATCAACCTGGGCGGCGGCAGCGTGGAGCTCGACACCCCGACAGCGATCGTCGAGGCGCTGACCGGCGGCGCCATCGACATCGGGGCCCTTCCCAGCAGCTCGGTGGAGACGACCAATCGCCAGGTCACGCTGCTCGCCGATGACCGCGACATGGAGGCCTCCGACAACATCGTCCCCATCGTCGGCCCGGCGGCGCTGAGCGTGGGCGGGGGGCATCTGGCCGTCGCCGTCGATGCCATCAGCAGCGCCCTCGACCAGGCGGGACTGGTCTCGATCGAGCAGGCGCTCGCCAGCGGCGTGTCGCCGCAATTGGCGGCCGAGGCGTGGCTGGCGACCCACGCGACGAGCGTGCCCGCGCCGGCCGCGGCCGGCACGATCGTGCTAGGGGCCCGCGTCGACACCGAGAGCCAAGCGCTGTCCGACCTCTACGCCGGGGCCCTCGGCCGGGCGGGCTGGACGACGATCGTCTCCCCGGTCGGCACCGGGCGATCGGAGGAGCTCGACGCCTTGCGGCTCGGCCATGTGGGGATCGTTCCCGACAACACCGCCGACCTTCTCGAGCAACTGACCGGGTTCGCCGGCGTCGCCACCTCAGACCTTCAGCACAACATCGTCTTGCTCCGCGACCAACTTGCCGACCTCGGCCTCGTCGCGTTCAACCCGTCCAGCGCGTCACCCAACACCGTGTTTGCCGTGAGCCGCGACGTAGCCGTCGCCTTGTCGATCAACAGCCTCACCGGTCTGGCTCACGCCACATCCAGTCGCATCCCGCCGTTGGTCCAACCGGCCCCGCTCACTCTCGAAGACCTCGCCGCCGACAACCAGGGTCCGCCGCCCGCGGAGCCGGCCACGCTCGGCGTGGGGTCGACCGGTCCCGCCGTCGTCGCCCTCCAACAGAGCCTGGCCGCCCTCGGCTACGACACGGCTGGCGCGACGGGCACGTTCGACGAGACGACCCGCCGGGCCGTGGCCTCATTCCAAGCCGACGAGGATCTGATCTCAGACGGGGCGCTCGACCCCGCCACCGCTGTGGCGCTGGCCTTCGCCACCCCCGGCGGGCATACCTCGCCCGCTCCCGCACCGGGAGACGCCGACTCGCTTCGTCCGCCCCCGATCGCGTCCGGGCCCGGGAGCGGGCCGGCAGGGACGATCTATCTGGCCTTTGCCAACGGGCCTTCGGCGGTCACACCACAGGTCCTGGACCTGCTGACGCGCAACGGGGCACGGGCCACATTCTTCATCGATGAGGATGCCGCCACCGCCTATCCGCAAACGGTCGACCAGATCGCCCTCGCCGGCAACGCCATCGGCATCTCCACGTGGCCGCACAACGCGGCGTCGCCGATCGCCGAGGACGCCCTCTTCCGCACCGTGTCGCAGAGCGAAGAGGCGATCGCCGCAGTGGACGGGCTCACGCCGACGTGCCTGCTCGCCCCCTACGGGGCGACCGACGCGTCGACGCGCGCCGAGGCGTCCAGCCTCGGATTGAAGACGGTCCTGTGGAATGTAGACCCGCAGGACTGGCGCCATCCCGGAGCCTCGGTGATCGCCGCCGACGTGATCGCCAACGCCGGTCCGGGCTCGATCGTGCTCCTGCACGACGGGGGCGGCGATCGCTCGCAGACCATCGTGGCGCTGGAGACGATCCTGCCTACGCTGACCACGCTCGGTTACCGGTTCGCCCCGCTCCCTGGCTGTTGAGGCCCAGGGCGTCTCAGTGCTGGATGCGATCCTCGGCCAACTGGATGCGCACGTGGGCGCGACGGAGAGCGACTTCGGTCTCGGCGTCATGCTCGGCGCGGAGCTTGTCCTCGAGCGCTTCGCGGGCGGCGCGGGCGCGCATCAGATCGATCTGATGGGCCATCTCGGCCACGTCGGAGAGGATGGTGACGTTGTCGTGGCTGACCTCGACAAACCCGCCGTGGACGGCCGCCATCTCGTCGCCGTCGGCCGTGCGGATCTTGACCGGGCCGACCCCGAGGGCCCCGACAAAAGGCGCGTGGCCGGTGAGGAAGGCGATCTCGCCCTCCGTCGTACGACACACCACCATCTCGGCGTCGCCTGAGTAGAGGATCTGCTCGGGCGAGACGAGCTCGACGTGAAGCGTCATTCGGACTGGAGTTGCTTGGCCTTGGCGAGCACCGACTCGGCGCCCGAGACGTTGAGGAAGGCCTGCTCGGGCACGTCGTCGAGGTCGCCGTTGATCAAGGCCTCGAAGCTCTCGACCGTCTCGGCGACGGGCGTCGTGACACCGGGGATGCCGGTGAAGACTTCAGCCACGTACATGGGCTGGGAGAGGAACTTCTGCACCTTGCGAGCCCGGCTCACCGTGACCTTGTCCTCCTCGGAGAGCTCGTCGAGGCCGAGGATGGCGATGATGTCCTGGAGCTCTTTGTAACGCTGGAGGATCTCCTGCACGCGCCGGGCCACCTGGTAATGGCGGTGCCCGACGACCTCGGGAGCGAGGATGATCGACGTCGACGCCAGCGGGTCAACGGCCGGGTAGATGCCGAGCGATGCGATGTCTCGGGAGAGCTCGGTCGTCCCGTCGAAGTGGGTGAACGACGTGAACGGCGCCGGGTCGGTGTAGTCGTCGGCGGGCACGTACACCGCCTGGAGCGACGTGATCGACCGGCCCCGGGTTGAGGTGATGCGCTCCTGGAGCTCGCCCATCTCGTCAGCGAGGGTCGGCTGATAACCCACGGCGCTCGGCATACGACCGAGGAGGGCGGAGACCTCCGAGCCGGCCTGGGTGAAGCGGAAGATGTTGTCGATAAAGAGGAGCACGTCCTGCTGCTGAACGTCGCGGAAGTACTCGGCCACGGTGAGGGCGGCGAGTGCGACGCGGAGGCGGACGCCAGGCGGCTCATCCATCTGCCCGTACACGAGGGTGGCCTTTTCGAGCACGCCCGACTCGGCCATCTCGAGCCAGAGGTCGGTGCCCTCGCGGGTACGTTCGCCGACGCCGGCAAACACCGACACACCACCGTGGTTGAGGGCGACACGACGGATCATCTCGGTGATGAGCACGGTCTTGCCCACGCCGGCGCCCCCGAAGAGGCCGATCTTGCCGCCCGTCTTGTAGGGGGTCAGCAGGTCGATGACCTTGATGCCGGTCTCGAAGACCTGGGCGCTCGACTCGAGGGTGTCGAAGTCGGGCGGATCACGGTGGATGTCCCAGCGGACCTTGACCTCACCGATGTCTGCCGTGTCGAGCGGCTCGCCGATGACGTTGAACACGTGGCCGAGGGTGACGTCGCCGACCGGCATCTGGAGACCGTGGCCCAGGTTGATCACGGGCGTGCCGCGGGTCAGACCGTCGGTGGGCTTCAGGCAGATGACGCGGACGCGGTTGTCGCCGATCTGCTGGGCGACCTCGCCGGTGACGGTGATCGTCTGGCCATCGAGCTCGATGTCGAAGTGGACGGCGTAGTTGATCTCCGGGAGGGCGTCGGGCGGGAACTCGACGTCCACGACGGGGCCGGCGATCGACACAACTCGACCCTGTTTGAGGACGGGGGCTGCGGGGGAGGCGTCGGTGATGGTCATGCGGACCTCTCTGTCAGTTCGTGGACAGGGCCTCGGCCCCGCTCACGATCTCCATGATCTCGGTGGTGATGCTGTCCTGGCGGGCCCGGTTGCGCTGGCGGGTCAGCTTGGTGATGAGCTCGTCGGCGTTGTCCGACGCCGATGCCATCGCTCGCTGCTGAGCGGCGAAGAACGACGCCGACGCTTCGAGCAGGGCGCCGAAGATGCGGGCCTCGACGTAGCGCGGCAGCAGGGCGTCGAGGATCTCGGTGGGGTCCGGCTCATACTCGTAGTCGGCCTTCGGCGCGGTATCGGCGGCGTCCTTGGTGACGTCGGCCGCACTGAGACCCATGGCTTCGGCGTCGAGGGGAAGGAACCTGCGCTCGACAACCTTCTGGGTGCCGGCGGAGAGGAACTGGGTGTAGAGCAACTGGACCCGCTGGATCTCACCGGCGGCGAAGCGGGGAAGGATCTCCTGGGCGACGATCCGGGCGTCCTCGTACGACGGGCGGTCGATGGCGCCGTTGATGGCCGCGGCGATGTCGTACTTGCGGAAGCGGAAGTAGGACTGGGCCTTCTTGCCCACGGTGACGAGCACGATCTGGCGCCCGGCGGCCATGTCAGCACGGATCGACGCCTCGGCCTGCCTGATCACCGACGAGTTGTACCCACCGCAGAGACCGCGGTCGCCGGCTACGACGACATACTCGACGGTCTGGACGTCGGCGTCGGGGACGGCGGCCAGCAGCGGGTTGACGCTCGCGGCGCCCCCGGCGGAGAGATGGTGGAGGACCTGGAGGATCTGCTCGCTGTACGGGCGGGCGGCGACGACGCGCTGCTGGGCCTTGACTATGCGCGACGCGGCGATCAGCTCCATCGCCTTGGTGATCTTCTTGGTCGACTGGACGCTCTTGATGCGACGCCGCAGTACCCGTTCCTGGCCTCCGGCCACGCGCTCGCCTCTCCCGCTTCTTCGGCCCGGACCTAGAGCTCGTCCGCGGTCTTCGTGTCAGGCACGAACCGCTCGGCGAAGTCCTTGATCCCGGCTTCGAGGGCGGCGACGTCGGCGATCGCTCCCGTCGTCTTGATGGCGTCGACGATCTCAGGATGGCGGCCCGAGAAGTACTCGAGGAGCTCGCGCTCAAACCGGCCGACATCGCCGACCGGCACCGGGTCGAGGAAGCCATGGGTCCCTGCGTAGAGGCTGATGACCTGCTCCTGGACGGGCATCGGCGAGTTGAGGCCCTGCTTGAGGAGCTCGACGAGGCGGTAGCCCCGGTCGAGCTGAGCCTGCGACACCTTGTCCAGCTCGGAGCCGAAGGAGGCGAACGCCTCCAGCTCGCGGAACTGCGCCAGGTCGGTCTTGAGCGAGCCGACCGCCGCCTTCATGGCCTTGACCTGCGCGGCACCGCCCACCCGCGACACCGAGATGCCCACGTCGACCGCGGGGCGCACACCGGACTTGAAGAGGTCGTCCTGGAGGTAGATCTGGCCGTCGGTGATGGAGATCACGTTGGTCGGGATGTAGGCCGACACGTCGCCGGCCTTGGTCTCGATCACCGGGAGGGCGGTGAGGGAGCCGGCGCCGAGCTTGTCGCTCAGCTTGGCCGCCCGCTCCAGCAGACGGCTGTGCAGGTAGAACACGTCGCCGGGGTACGCCTCGCGACCCGGCGGCCGGCGCAGCAGCAACGACACGGTGCGGTAGGCCTCGGCCTGCTTGGACAGATCGTCGTAGACGACGAGGGCGTGCTCGCCGTTGTCCATCCAGTGCTGGCCCATGGCGCAGCCGCCGTAGGGCGCCAGGTACTTGAAGGCGGGCGGGTCGCTCGACGGGGCGTTCACCACGACGGTGAAGTCCATGGCGCCGTACTGGCGGAGCGTCTCCACGGTCTGGGCGACGGTGGACGACTTCTGCCCGACGGCGACGTAGATGCACTTCACGCCCAGGCCGCGCTGGTTGATGATGGTGTCGATGGCGATCGTCGTCTTGCCCGTCTTGCGGTCGCCGATGATCAGCTGGCGCTGGCCCCGACCGACTGGGGTCATGGCGTCGATGGCCTTGATCCCGGTCTGCAACGGCTCGTGCACCGGCTTGCGCCCGGTGATGCCCGGCGCCTGGATCTCCATGCGGCGTTGCTCGACGCCGGTGAGGGCGCCCTTGCCGTCGATGGGCTCGCCGAGGGCGTTGACGACCCGGCCGAGCAGACCGTCGCCGACCGGCACCGAGAGGATGCGGCCGGTCGCCTTGACGGGCTGGCCTTCCTGGATCTCGTGGACCTCACCGAGGACGACGGCGCCGATGCTCTCCTCTTCCAAGTTGAGGGCCAAACCGAGGACACCGCCCTCGAACTCGAGCAGCTCGTTGACGGACGCGCCGGGCAGACCGGCGACGTGGGCGATGCCGTCCCCGACGTTGATGATGGTCCCGACCTGCCCGGAGGACACCTCCGGGGTGTAGTCAGCCAGCCGCCCGCGCAGGGCGGTGGCCACGTCGGATGCATCGATCTCGAAGGTGTCAGTCATGGGTTGCCATCTTGCGGGCCTCCTGGAGGCGTCTAGAAAACATCGCGGAGTTGGTCGAGCCGGCTCCGTACCGAACCATCGATGACGGTGTCGCCCACGCGGGCGACGATCCCACCGAGAACGGTCGGGTCGATGATGACCTTGACCGTGACCTTGGTGTTGGTGGCCTTGCCGAGCGCCGTCGCCAGGCGAGCCACGGTGGCATCGTCGAGCGGGTAGGCGGAACGAACCTCGGCCACGGCCTCGGCGCGCAGCTCGGCCGCGCCCGCCACGAACGCGTCGGCGATGGCGGGCAGATCATGAGCCCGCCCGGCGGCGACGATGAAGCTGACCATGGCCGTCGTGAAGGGCAGCGCTCGCTTGCCGAGCAACTCGTCCACCACGCCGGCCCGACGTTCGATCGGGATGGCGAGGTCGGTCAGTGTCGACCTCAGCTGATCGTTGGCCTCGAAGGTGCGCGCCACCTTGAAGAGCTCGTCCTCGACGCGCGCCACGGCATCCTCGGCGCGCGCCAGGCTCAGCAGGGCTTCGGCGTAGGCCTCGACCTTGGCGGTGTCGCTCACGGGCTCCCCCGCCTAGCTTCCGGAGCTTCCGGACCCGATCGAGGAGATGTAATCCTCGACGAGGGCGGTGTTGGAGTCTTTGTCGATGCTGCGCTTGACGACCCGCTCGGCCAACTCGATCGTCAGCTGCGTGAGCTGACCCTTGAGCTCAGCCATGGCCCGCTCCTTGGCGGCGGCGATGTCGCTCGTCGCTCGGGCGCGCACCTCTGCCGCGTCGGCTTCGGCCTTGGACAGCAGATCGCGTCGGAGAGCCTCCGCTGTCTGGCGGGCCTCGTCGATGATCCTGTTGGCTTCGTTCTTGGCGTCGGCCAGCTGAGCCTGGTACTCGTCGAGCACGCCTTGGGCGTCGGTCTTGGCCTTCTCGGCGGAGTCCAGGCTCTCGCGGATCCGCTCCGTGCGGCCCTCCATGCCCTTCTTGACCGCCGGGAGAGCGAACTTGGCCATCAGCACGAGGACGACGAGGAACGACAACGAGCCCCAGACCAGCTCGGGGACCGAGGGGAGGATCGGGTTTTTGGACTGCACGTTGACGTTGACCGTCGGGACGGTCGTGGCCGTCTGCGCGCTCACGGTCCCGGTTTGGCCTTGGATGACGATCGTGTACACCCGCGACCTCCTAGGTGAACTTGAGCAGGATGAAGACCACGAAGCCGATCAGGGCGAGGGCTTCGGTGAAGGCGATGCCAAGGAACATCGTGGTCCGGGCCACGCCGGCGGACTCAGGCTGGCGGGCCATGGCAGTGATGGCACTGCTCACGACGATGCCGATGCCGATGCCAGGGCCGATTGCGGCTGCGCCGTAACCGATGCCGGCGCCGACCGCCCCCAGACCCTTGAGTACTTCCTTGGATCCGATGGTGATGTTGGTATCAGCGATGGGGATGATCACCCGTTGTCCTCCTAGTGTTCGGGATGCATTGCTTGGCCGATGTACACGGCCGTGAGAATGGTGAAAACAAAGGCTTGCAGTACGGCGACCAGGACCTCGAAGCCGGTGATGCCGATGTCCATGGCCAGCGGCAGGACGGCGAGCGGCGTGAAGAAGTGCAGCGTGTTGTGGAAGATGAGGGCGTCAGTCAACAGGGCGAACGTGACCAGCAACAAGTGGCCGGCCAGCATGTTGGCGAAGAGCCGGACGGCCAGGGAGAAAGGCTTGACGATGACGAGCTGCAGCCCTTCGATGAGCGCCACCAAAGGGATCATGGCCTTGGGGAGGCCGGGCTGGGTCAGGGAGTTTTTGATGTAGCGCAGGCCCTGATGCTTGAAGCCCTGGAAGTTGTAGATCACGTACGTGACCAGGGCGAGGAACAGTGGCATGGCCATCCGGGCCATGGGCGGAAACTGGAAGAGAGGGATGATCTCGAACAGGTTGGCGACCAGGATGAAGCAGAAGAGCGTCGTCAGATAGGGGACGAAGCGCAGGCCTTCCTCGCCGACCGTCTGCATGACGATCTGACCCTCGACGAACTCGATGGCCATCTCCGCCACATTCTGAACGCCGGTGGGCACGAGGGCCTTCTTGCGGCCACCGATGACGAAAAACGCCACGACGATGACGCCGGCCAGGATGATCGTCAGGTCGGCTTTGTTGAAGCCCCCGGGACCGAAGCTCTTCCAGTCGACGAGCTCGCCGATCTGAGGGAAGTTGAGGGAGGCGAGGAGGTTGAGCACTCAGACGCCTTTCGTTGTTGTCTTCGTCGTTGTCTTGCCGGTCTTGTGGCCGGCGCGGGGCTTGAGACCGGGGTAGGCGAGGGTCGCCGACACGTACCGGGTCTCCCAGAAGAGCAGGCCGAGATGGAGGAAACCGAGGGTCAGGGCGAGGGGCACCATCGACACCCAGGACTGGTGCCAGACGACCACGACGGCGACGGTGACGAGGGCCAGTCGGATCAACCAGCCGAACATGGCGGCGGCGCCCAGCGTCGCCAGCGAGACTCGGGCCGCCCACGAGAGGAGCACGGCCGACAGGGCGAAGTTGGCGAGCACCAAGCCGATGGCATAGGCGCACGAGAGCGCCCCATCAAGACCCCAGATGGCGGCGGCGATGCCGATCAGGACGGGGGCCACGATCAGTCCGTGGCGGGCGATGTCCCCGGCGAGTTGACGCTCGACCGGCGGGCCGTCGAGGCCGCGCGTCAGCGCCTCAGCCGAGACCCCGCTCGGAGATCCGATCATGAGGCCAGCTTCCGCTCTGACTGCTCCGACCCCTGGCCGGGCTTCTTGGCCCAGGACGCGTCGGCCTCCTGAACCCTGATCTCCGCTTCGTAGGCGTAGTACTCCTTGACGGCGACGCC
>Ga0302325_10003076_pt1 | contig 39758 bp, 33 predicted proteins | sample Palsa_T0_2_FD_201948 | JGI IMG/M metagenome (GOLD analysis project Ga0302325, IMG submission 201948) | Peat permafrost microbial communities from Stordalen Mire near Abisko, Sweden - Palsa_T0_2 | ecosystem: Environmental > Terrestrial > Soil > Palsa > Peat permafrost | place: Sweden: Abisko...
GAATCCGAGAAGCCCGCGAAGGGCGCCAAGGTGCTCACGAGTCTCGTGGGCGCGGACGACCTCAAGACCGCCGAGCAGCGCACGGCGTACGGCGACGAGGTGACGGACGAAATCGTCGCGCTCGTCCGCCGAGACAAGCTGGAGGCGATCCGAGTCGTCCGTGGCTAGGGGTCCGAACGGGATGCTCGGCAGCGGTCCGGGCGAAGCGCATCCCGCCCAGTCGAGGCGACTCGTGCGACCCAACGCCGCCCGACCGAGGAGGAAGCACGTGGCACCGGTCCCCAGAAAGTCGCCGGCTCACCTTGCGACCGCCGCCTCGCGCAGCTATCCGGCGCCCCGCTCTGGCCCGCTCAGCGCGGCATGATGCACGCGCATCCACCTCGAGCAAAGACGGGCAGAAGGACTCGCCAAGGGCCTTGCCGAGGGGCATGCAAAGGGATGACTCACCGGACCGGAAGCCCCGCCCGGTCATGCTCGGTCGCCGTCGCGACAAGACAAGCGTGCCGTTCTCGTCATCATCACCGCCAGTCTCGCGACGACGGACCCTGGTCCCCACCAGGCAGGCGCGTGGTCCCCACCAGGCAGGCGCATCGTCCTGGCGAGGCACGCGGGGAGTCCTGACCAGACTGTCACGGAGTCCCGACCAGGCAGGCCCGTGGTCCTGACCAGGCAGGCCCGTGGTCCCCACCAAGCAGCCCCGGAGTCACGACCCGGCATGCCGTTGGTTCTGGCAGGACAGGCGGGTGGTCCTCGCCAGCCAGCCCCGGAGTCCCGACCAGGCGGGCGCGAGACCCCGGCCGAGCAAGCGCGTGGTCCCGACGAGGCAGGCCCGTGCTCCTGACCCGGCAGACCTGTGGTCCTGACCCGACAGGCCGGTGATCCCGGCCAGGCAGGCCGGTGGTCCCGGCCCGGAAGGCCGGTGGTCCCGGCCCGGAAGGCCCGTGGTCCCGGCCCGGCAGGCCGGCCGCCCAGGTAGTGTTTCTCCGGTCGGTCGATTTATCTCATCTATTTTTTCGGAAAATCAGCCGGAGCCACCGCAGTAAGAGATGAGGGTGGCGAGGTCCGGGCATGAGGCCCGCTCCCGTCCGCCCTCGGAAAGTCCCGTCCCACCCAGGAGAGCCGTCATGTCTTCCAACCTGCCGAAGAGGAACCGCACCGATCAGATGCTCGCCGATCAGCGATTGATCGAGGGCTTCACCAGACACGCCGCCACCGTCACCTCGGTGCTGGTCGACGGCGTGGTGATGTCCTCGAACGACATCATCGCCATGCTGCAGGCGCGCATCGCCGCGTCGCAGACCGCCACGACTGCCCGGGCCACCTGGCAGGCCGCGGTGGTCGCCGACGCCGCCGAGCACGCGCGGACCCGCACGGCGACGGCCGGTCTCCGGCAAGCCATGATGGTGGCCTTCGGCGCGCAGCTGGACACCCTCGCGGACTTCGGCCTGGCCCCGCGCAAGGCACGCGTCCAGACGCCGGATCAGAAGATCGCCGCGACCGCCAAGGCCAAGGCCACCCGCGAAGCCCGGCACACGCTCGGCAAGGTCCAGAGGTCCAAGATCACCGGCGCCCATCCCGCGGGGGCGTCCGCCGCGGCTCCGGTGGACGCGGCAGCGGGATCCGGACCGGCGCCGGTGTCGAAGGCGTAAGCGTTCGGCCGGTAGCGGCCCCGGGACCGTGGCGTCCCGGCCCTGCTGTCGAGGCTCGTGGGAGCGATTGTCTTCGTCGACGCGAGCCGAGTTCCAGAACCACTCCGTTCGGGTGCGCGAGCCCCCGCCCGACGGAGAGGGCCTGCGCCCTCCAAGGCCGGGCACGAAGGTGGCGAGGACCAGGCCGCCCGGAACTTGCCCAGCGATCAACGCGGCGTCCCCCTCGGCCGCGCGGCGCAGGGGTCAGGAGCTTCTGGCCACCGTCGAAGGCTGCCTTGCGTATGGGCTGGCGCTCGCAGCGGAGGCGGGGAGGTGGGATGTTGTCGGCAAGCTTGCTCGCGCGCTGGAAGCACGCCGCGGCCGGTAAAGGGTGTGTTCGCGCCATCCCGCGCGAGGTCGTTCTCCGAACACGGTCGACTGGCCCGACGGTATCCTGGCTGACACGCGCGGTAGGGAGCTCAGATGTGTCCGCCGCATCGGGAGGCGCCCGAGTCGACGGAGCTGTGCTCGAGCCCGCAGGCGCGGCCCTCCCTCGGAAGAGGCTGGGCTGCTCGATCCGGACCGGCTGGCGTCCGCGGACATGTCCGTGGACGCTTGCGTGCTGGATCCACAGGCGACGGGAAGCACCGCGCGGCCAGAGAGGCAAAGAAAAGACCCAACGGCGTGCGATCGTGCAGGGAGTCCTCCTCCTGCAAAATCGGACGCGGTATCCGTTGGACCCCCGGCGAACCTCAACGCGGCCAGATGGCTGGCGAAGCACTGCGGTGCGTCACGGCTTACCAACAAAGGTGGTGACCGATTGCGCTGCGAGCGAGGCGGAGAAGCGTGCCGCCGTCAACGTGATCGCCGTTCCCGGCGTCAGCTTGGCGGTCGCGGAGGTGACGTAGGGGGTCACCGCGCTCGGCCACGCCGTTCCCGAGACGAACAACGAAATCTGCTGGGCCCCGCCGCCATTCACGACCACGATGGCCACCGTCGAATCCGCCGGGTTCGTGAACGCCACGACGAGAGGCACGGTGCCAGATGGGGTTGCGGCGCCGGTGACGCCGATGCGCACGTACCCCGGGCGCACGAACTTGCTGAAGTTGCCCATCGCGTAGAGCTGCGGGGGAGGATTGCTCGCGCCGTTCGGAAGCAGCGACTCGGTCCACCAGTAGTGCCACGCACTCGCTCCACCCGTCGCGAACGCTGCGTAGATCATCGTCGCGGTGGTGATGGCGTCTGTGCCTGAGGGCGTGCACTCCGTCTCCCAGACATGGTGCGTGTTGCTCGCGGGCGGTGCCGGTCGCGCGTACGTGCCCGCGCTGGTTCCTCCGTAGTCGTGCGTCGCGATCGGTCCGACGTAGGAGCTGGCCGCCGAGTCGGCATTGATGGCGGGACCGTATCCGTCGCCGCCCCAGAGGTTGCCCCAGTTGTCCGGTTCGGCCGCGAGCACCTTGACCGGGGGATTGAGCGCGGCCAGCTTCGGGCCCAGCACGTCGATGAAACTCACCAACTCGGACGCGCTGTACAGGCACGCTTCGTAGGTCGCGTTGAAATCGGGCTCATTTTGAGCCGATACCGCATAGAGATCCACGCCGGTCTGGGCCTTGTAATACGCCGGAAACGCCGCGAGCGTCGTGGCCCACGCTTCGTAGTCGGCCGTCTTCAGCGTGTTGGTGCTCGTGCCGCCGTTGACGTTGTCGTTGTTCTTGTCCGCGGCCGGCGGGGACCAAGGCGCCGCCCACACCTTGCCGCCGAACTTGGTGATCGCCGGACCATCGGTCAGGCCCGCGCTCCCCATGATCACGCTCGTCCCGGACGAGCTCTCGATGCCGACGCGCAGCAACGTCAACCCGATCCCGTTGACCGGGTCGAAAAGGAGCGTCTGCTGCGCTGCCGAGGCCGACCCTTGCCACACGTCGGCTTCGCCGAAGCCGTCGACGGTCTGAAACGTGGTGGCGGGGGCGATCGTGATGTCGCCTGGCTGCGCCGTTCCCGGGGTCTTCGAACCGGAAGAGGATCCGGCGTCGGGGGACCCGGACGACGACCCGGATGACGACCCGGACGACGACCCGGATGACGACCCGGATGACGACCCGGATGACGACCCGGATGACGACCCGGACGACGACCCGGATGACGACCCGGATGACGACCCGGACGACGACCCGGATGACGACCCGGACCCCGAGCTCGACGAGGATCCGGCATCGGAGGACCCCGACGAACCGGACGAAGAGGAGGTCGAGCCCGAGGTCGACCCCGAACTCGACGTGGATCCGGTGCCGGAGGAGGACCCCGACGACGAACCCGACGAAGAGGAGGTCGAGCCCGAGGTCGACCCCGAGCTCGACGTGGATCCGGCGCCGGAGGAGGACCCGGATGACGAACCGGACGAAGAGGAGGTGGACCCGCCGCCCGAGCTCGACGACGACTCGCCAGGCGAACCGGAGCCCGTAGAACCGCAGTAGGCGGTCGCCAGCGGAACGGCAACGAGGGCGGTGATACGCGAAAAAGTACGGAAATTAGCGCGTCTCATGGGTTAGCTCCTGGCTCTTGTATTCGCCCAATCGGTCCCCGGGCGTGCGTGCTGCGCCGACTCGGGATGCGAACACTTCGGGTGGCAGTGCCCCTTGGCCCGCTATCCGTCACGAAACGAAACAAAAACCACAGGCTCGACGCTCCGAGGCCGTCTTCGCCACATCTTTAGCGGAAAAGTTGAACTTACGCGGAATGCGCCGGGAACGCCCTTCAATGCCCGTACCCTGCCGCGACGATGTTGGCCTGGACGGCGGCGTCTGTCGCAGCCGGCGCGTTGCCGGCGGTCATGACCCCCTCGAAGAATTCTCCTCCAGCCCCGTTGCTGTTGTCCCCGCCAATTCCCAGGATGATGGCCCCCTGCTTCTTCATGGGGTTGTAGCCCCCGGTGGGACGCGCACCATCGTACATGGTGGTCAGGGTGCCGGATTGCGCGTTCCCGCCCTTGAGCGCAAAAGTCCCCGATCGGCCCACGACCATCGCCGTCACGTAGGTGCTGGTGAGCGACATGTTGGTCGAGACCCCCTTCTGGGGATCGGTTCCACCACCGGCCCACAAACCGTTTTCGAGGTCTGCCTCGACCCACGGGCCCGTACCGGTACCCGTGCCCCAGACCACGCCAAATCCAAAATAGACCGCCTCCATGGTGCCGGCCCCGTCGTCATGGTTGTCCGTCTCGGCATTGCCGTAGTCGAAGCAGCACCCATTCGCCAGATTCTTCGAGCTGGTCACCATGTACTCGGTCTCTGGCTCGTCTTTGATGGCGACGCCCGACGTCTTGTCGTTCCGATAACCGATGCCCGGGGGGTTGATGTGGATGCCGTAGACCTTGTGGCCGCTGATCGTGATACTGAGATCGGTCGCGCTGGCCGGCTTGTCCGCCGTGGCGACGGCCCCGCCTCCGGGCCCGGGTGTGAGATGGTTGGCCTTCGGGGATTGATCGTAGATGATTGTGATGGTGCACGTCGTGCCTGCGCAGAACGTGTCTTGCGCGGCGGAGTTTGCGACACCCCCGGTCGTCAGAACTCCGATGTCCTTGGTCGTTTTGTCCGACGCGCGCGTGACCTGATACAGGTTCCCGCTGTAATCGCCGTAAAGAGAGCGCACCGTGCTATGCGCAGCGACGCACGGCGCGCCGCCGGAGGCGTAGAGGTCGCACGGCCCGGTAGCCGCGGGGCCCGAATCTGCGCCGGGGCCCGAATCTGCGCCGGACCCTGAGCTGCTGCCGCTCGAGCCGGAGCTGCCACTCGACCCGGAGCTGCCGCTCGAGCCGGAGCTGCCGCTCGAGCCGGAGCTGCCACTCGAGCCGGAGCTGCCACTCGAGCCGGAGCTGCCGCTCGAGCCGGAGCTGCCGCTCGACCCGGAGCTGCCGCTCGACCCGGAGCTGCCACTCGAGCCGGAGCTGCCACTCGAGCCGGAGCTGCCACTCGAGCCGGAGCTGCCGCTCGACCCGGAGCTGCCGCTCGAGCCGGAGCTGCCACTCGACCCGGAGCTGCCACTCGAGCCACTCGTCGCGTCGCCCCCGTCCGCCCCGGAAGAGGAACTGGACGAGTCGTTGTCGCTGGACCCGCAAGCGCAGCAGATCGCCGTCGCGACCGCAACAGTCCACATGGGGGTAGCACGCATGAGCCTTCCGTCCTTTCCACTTCGCAGGGGTGCGGCCAACACGGCCGCACAATTGCGGCTGCCCGGCGAGACGTCGTGACGCTATGAGTCGCGAGACTCGCGGAGACGTTCGCGCCTGTGTCAGTGACGGCCGTCTGCGTCAGGCCGGACGGCGCGCCCGTTTGACCGAGCAGTGGTGCGTACGCGCGACGTCCGTCAAAAAAAGTCTCGCCCTCCGTGACCCTACCGCCGGCGGAGACCGCTCAAGGCGTATCGATGCCGCAGAATCTCCGAGCGCGATCCAGTTGGGGGGACCGAGGGTACGCACGAGCGAGCCTGGTGAGGTCCGCCCTCGCGTCGACAGTACGGCCGAGCGTGCACAGCGACTGCACGCGCGCGGCCATGCGTTGCTCGGCGAGCGCGCCGTTCGGGAATCGCCGCTCGTGCTCGCCGAGAGTCTTCAGCGCGTCTTCGGCGTGCCCGGCGTAGAGTTGCTGCTCCGCCCTGGACACCAGGCTGACTTCCTCTGGCAGCGAATCCGAAGAGGAGCGCGCAATCGACGATCGCGTGCTCGGTCGCGGAGCGTCCGGCACGCTCGGGGTGGCCGGCTTGACGGACGTCTGTTCCCCCACGGAAGGCGCGCCGGGCAAAGGCTCGGGCTGGGCCGCCGGAAGGATGGAGGACGTGACGGGGGCCGGCCCTGACGCCGGTGTCGTCTTCGTCCAGAGGTGCGGAGCGACGACGAGCGCCGCACCGACGGCAAGCGCGCCCACTCCTCCGAGCAGCTTGGCGCCCACGGAGAAGCGGGGCGTAGGAGCGCTCTTGGCGAGCCCCCCGTGCGGCGACCCGTCGAGGAGAGCGCTCTCCCCGAGGGTGCGCGTCAGCGACTGGAGCATCCGCTCGCGATCCGCCGCCTCCGGGCGAAAGGCGGTCCGGCCTGCGCGGATGAGAGCGTCCGGGCTCAACTCGCGCATGTCAGAGCCTTCCTTCCTCGGAGTGGCGGGTGAAAGCGTCGTGGAACTCTTGCCGCGCTGCTCGAAGTCTCGAATACGCGGTATTGAGGGGGATTCCGATGGCCTCGGCGATGTCCGGCATCGTCATCTCCTCGAGCTCGGCCATGATGAAGACCTCGCGCTTGCGAGCATCGAGCGCCCCGAGGAGGCGCCAGAGGAGCTGGATTTCGTCGCTCATCACGGCAAGCTCCAGGGGGGAGGGTTGCAGGTCGCTCGCGTCGTGGTCGCCAAACGGCTCGGCGGACTCGCGACCGGTCTTCGCGCGTTGCCGCCTATGGTAGGTGCTCACCGTCCGGCGCACAACCCCGTACACCCAGCTCCGCAGCGACGCAGGTTGCCTGAGGGTGTCGAGGCGCGTGTGCACGACGACGAACACTTCCTGTACGACGTCGGCGACGGCGTCGATGGGTACGCCAAGGCGCCGGGTGCAACTCCAGACGAAGTCGAGATATTCGTCGTAGACGGCGCGAAAGGACGGCAGGGGCGTGGCGCTGTCCCGCGGCACGGTCCGCGAGTCGGATTCGGAATCGCCGGTCACCAGCAGCGTCATCTTCGTCAACGCAGTGCCGGCGTGGGCGCAATCCGTCACAAAATCCACTCGGAGTGACATCTTCTTCCCGAGCAGTGCCGGCCCAAGACGCAATCCGTCAAAAGATCCACTCGCAGCCCAGCTGGGCCCCCACGGCGGCAAGTGGCACCTGGTAGACCGCCCCGACGTGTTCGATGGCGAAGATCGGGCGCGACGTCGCAAACGTCAGGCTCGGCTGGAGGAACATGGCTGCCCACCCGCGTAGCAACCACTCTGCGCGCGCGGCCACGCCGAGCGCCAGCCAGGTCGTGTGCCCCGGGCCGGCCACGACGTCCGGTCCCGTGCCGCTGGCGGTCACGTCCTCGAGCGTCATCGTGAGGCAGGGCCCGGCCTCGAAGGCCCCCTTGTGCAACGCATAGCAGCCCGCCACCTCGCCACTTCGCCGGGTGTACGTCGCCCCATAAAGGCTCGCGTTGGCGCTGCTTTGCGGCAGCCACAGCAGGGCGCCCAGCGTCACCTCCAGGTGGCTGAAGCGAACGCCGGCCGCGACGCCCAGAGCGTACGCCCACAGGGGGAGATTCCCGTCATCCACGACGAGGAGCGGAACCTCTAGCGCAGGCGCCCAGCGGCGTGTGGAAGGTTGCGCCGAATCCGGCGCGGAAGCTGTCCCGGGCGGAGGGGCGGCGACCGGCGAAGGAGCCGGTGTGGGGAGGCTGCTGCTTGGGAGGGGGGCCGGTGGAGGTGCGGTGGCAGCGGGAGGCGACGACGGGAGGGGTGCGGCCGGTGGCGACGACGGGAGGGGTGCGGCGGACGGCGACAACGGGAGGGGTGCGGCGGGCGGCGACGACGGGAGGGGTGCGGCCGGCGACGCGGACGGGCCGGGCGAGGGCGACGGAGTGACTCCGTCGGTCTGCGTGGCTCCGCGAGCGAACAGGGCCAGCGTCACAGCGGCGACCCCGGCAAGGCTCTCGCACGAGTCCGAGTCGAAGACGCGGGTCGCGCCCGCGGACTCTTTCTCGGGCCGCACGGTCAAGCTCAGTCGGTAGTGTCCGTGCACCGCCACCACCGAGCCGTCCGCGATCAGCCGGTCTCTCGGAGAAACCTCGAGCGTGTCAGCGCCGAGCAGCCGGCGGACGCGGGCGCGTACGTCGTCCGCGCCTGGACATCCGGCGGGAGCCACCCAGCGCACCACCACGCCGGCGACCGGCTGCGCCTGCCCGGGCCACGCCCATGCCACGACCGCGCTCGCTGCTGTCGCAAAGAACAGCCCGCGCACCATCGGGGCCTCGTGCCGCCGCCGTGAAAGGATCGCCACTTCCTGGTCACGCTACCGAAGCCCTCGCTGGAGGGCCAGTGGGCCAGGGTCCAAACCGATCGCGCGCGAATGACGGATCTCCGCCTATCATGCGACTGCCCTGCGTGATCCGCGCTTCTCCGTCGCTCCACGCGCTCCACCCATGACCGCGGGCCGTTCGCTTTGCCGGTCCTGTCGGAGGGCTCGGACTGGCAGCGGGGGCTTGAAGGCGGCGCTGGCGGTCGTCGCCGCGACCGCGGTCCTCTACGCTGCGGCGAGTTCGTGCGCGCCGACGATCGTCATCGGTGCTCTCGCCTGCCCCGACGCCTCCACGGACCCTGACGGAGGCGCGGGCATCGACCCGGACGCCTCGGTGACCCTGCCGTGGTCGACCGGCTTCGAGAATGGATTCTGCGACTACGCCTCGCCCATGGGATTTTGCTTGCTGACCGGAATGGGCTCGTTCACCGTCGTCACGTCTCCCGTGCACTCCGGCCACTATGCGGCGGCGTTCACCGTTCAGGGCCTCCCTGAGGGCGGGGCCTCACAGTCTCGTTGCGTGGAGCATGGCGTGTTCCCCGAGGCGGCCTACTACGGCGCCTGGTACTACGTACCAGCGGCAGCGCAGAACAGCGGAGTCTGGAACCTCTTCCACTTCCAAGCCGGCCCGGCCGGCGGGACGCAGGACGGCTTGTGGGACGTGTCGCTCGTCAACGTGGGGGACGGCGGTCCCCTCCACACGGTCTTCTTCGACTTCTTGTCCAATGGCGCACCCGACGCGAGCGCCGTGCCGAACATCCCCATCGGCCAGTGGTTTCATCTCGAGGTGTATTTCAAGCGCGCCAGCGACGCGACCGGAGAGCTGTCGTTTTTGCAGGACGGAGTGCCCGCCGTGACACTCACCGGGCTCGCCACGGAAAAAACTGGCGATACAGGCTGGGGGCAGCTCTTCATCGGGAACTACGCGAACGCGCTGGTACCCCCGGCATCGACGGTCTACGTCGACGACGTGACGTTCGGAGCGGCGCCGTGAGGCGAGAGTCGGACCATTTCCTCGATGATCCCGTCCTTTTTCGCGCGTCACGGCGCGTCGAGTCCACGCTATCGCTCGAATCGCGATACCTGACGGTCTCCGTGTTACCGCCAGCCGTAGCCTGTGACGGAGTTCTAGTCAGGAGCCGGCGTCGCGTAGGTGACCGGGTCGAGGACCATCGTCGACGTGCAACCGTTGGGGCACTCCGCTCCGGCGCCCTGGAAGAGTGCCGGGATACGGCTCCCGTTCAAAGTAATCACGAGGAACGGGTTGCCTGACCCACCACCGGGGCCGTTGAGTGCTCGCAGGCGCCCGACAATTGGGGCAAACCTCGGGGGCGGCGATGGCCACGGCCCCGCCATCCTCGCAACGGGCCGGATGCTCCCGCGCGATCTTTTGACGGTATCGGCGCGCCAAGGCCACTGCACCGGTAATGCAATCTCGCTACCACCTTGGTGCGTGGCTCTCGGCGGTTGTTCTGGCTGCGTGCTCGTCGGCCGGCAGTGATTCCGTGCCGGACGAGGGCGGAGCGGACTCGGGAGCCAGCTCGAGCAGGAGCTCTGGATCGAGCGGAACGAGCTCGGGAGGGACCGGCGGCTCGACGGGCAGCAGTGGAGGCTCGGGCAGCGGCAGCGGCAGCGGAAGCTCGGGGACAGGTAGCACCTCGGGCAGCGGTGGGGGAAGCTCGGGCGGTACGAGTTCCAGCGGCAGCTCGGGCAGCAGCGGCAGCTCGGGCAGCAGCGGCAGCTCGGGCAGCAGCGGCAGCTCGGGCACCAGCAGCAGCGGCAGCTCGGGCAGCTCGGGGAGCAGCGGCAGCTCGGGCGGCAGCTCGGGCGGCAGCAGCTCAGGCAGCAGCAGCGGCTCGAGCAGCGGCGGCGACTCCGGCACGGCCGCCTCGCTGCCCTGCGACATTTATGCGTCCGCCGGCACCCCTTGCGTCGCGGCGCACAGCACTGTGCGGGCGCTGTACGCGGCCTACAGCGGCCGGCTGTACCAGGTCCGAAACGCCGCGGGCACGACCAGGGACATTGGCACCCTTACGGCGGGCGGCGTCGCCGACGGCGTCGGGCAGGACGCGTTCTGCACGGGCACGACCTGCGTGACCACGATTGTCTACGACCAATCGTCGAAGGGAAACGACCTGCAATATCAGGGTGCCGGCAGCGCTGTCGGCGGCAAGGATACCCCGGCCAGCGCTACCGGTGAGTCTCTCAACGTGGGCGGAAGCAAGGTCTATTCGCTCTACATCAACCCGGGCAACAGCTACTGGCGCAACGGGTCGGCGTCGGGCGTCCCAACGGGCAGTCAGCCGGAGGGGCTCTACATGGTCACCAGCGGCACGCACGTGAACGGCGGGTGCTGCTTCGACTACGGCAACAGCGAGACCGATCGGAAGGCCGACGGTGCCGGCGCGATGGACGCGATCAACTTCGGCACGTCGTGCTGGTTCAGCACGACCGCCCCGTGCACCGGCGCCGGCCCCTGGGTCCAGGCGGACCTCGAGTACGGCCTCTTCGCCGGCGGCAGCACCGCAACGAACCCGAGCAACGTCCCCATGACCAGCAAGTACGTCACGGCGATGCTCAAGAACAACGGCACGACGCAGTTCGCGCTCAAGGGAGGCAACGCTCAGTCGGGTGCGCTGACCACGCTCTACAAGGGGGCGCTTCCGCCGAACTACAACCCAATGAAGAAGCAGGGCGCCATCGTCCTCGGCAGCGGCGGCGACTGCTGCGCCACCAACAACAACCAGAGCCTGGGCACGTTCTACGAGGGCGCGATGGTGGCCGGCTATCCCACGGATGCGACGGACAGCTCGATCCAGGAGGCCATCCTCTCGGCGGGGTACGGCGAGTAAGGCGACGGGTTGTCACGTCGGAGGTTCGGCGCGATCCGGGACGGGCGCGAGCGAATCTTCTGACGGAATCGGTATGCGAGCGTCACTACACGAGAGGGGGCTCGGAGACAGCCCGCCGGAAGACCACGCGACCAGAAAGGCTGGGATTTCCAACGTGAAAATTCGTTCCATTTCGCTCCTCGGGGGTGCGGTGGCTGTTGTCGCCGCCTGCGGCTCATCGTCCGGGGGCAGCGGCGAGTCGGGCTCGTCTTCCGGTGCCGACTCGGGGGCAACCGCAGACTCGGGTTCGGGGTCGAGCTCAGGCGCCGGGTCCTCATCGGGGTCGAGCTCGAGTTCGGGAGCTAGCTCGTCGGGGGCCTCCTCGGGAGGCAGTTCCGGCTCGAGCTCAGGCTCGGGGACCAGCTCAGGCTCGGGCTCGAGCTCCGGCTCGAGCTCGGGTTCAGGCTCGGGCTCGGGTTCAAGCTCAGGCTCAGGCTCGGGCTCGGGTTCAGGTTCGGGTTCGGGTTCAGGCTCAGGTTCGGGTTCAGGCTCGAGCTCGGGTTCAAGCTCGGGTTCGAGCTCCGGCTCAAGCTCGGGTTCGAGCTCGGGTTCGAGTTCCGGCTCGAGCTCGGGTTCGAGCTCCGGCTCGGGTTCAAGTGACGCCGGATCCAGCTCAGGGCCATGCGACCTCTATCAAGCCGGCAACACTCCGTGCGTCGCCGCCTTCAGCACCGTCAGGGCGGTCTTCGGCTCGTACGACGGGAACCTCTACCAGGTCACCCGTGCGGACAACACGACCCTAGACATTGGAGTCCTGTCCGCCGGAGGCGTCGCCAACGCTGCAGCGCAGGATAACTTCTGCTCCGGCACGACGTGCTCCATCTCGATCATTTATGACCAGTCCGGGAAAGGCAACCACCTGACGCGGGCGCCGAAGGGATCCAACAACAAGGGGGCGCAGGATATCCTGGCCGTTGCCAACGCTCTCCCGATCACTGTCGGCGGCCACAACGCCTACGGCGTTCATATTCCGCCGGGGACCGGCTACCGAAACGACACGACGAAGGGCATCGCGACCGGCGACAACCCGGAAATCATATACGAGGTGTCGGACGGCACGTATAACCCACAGGGGTGCTGTTTCGACTTCGGAAACGCCGAGACGCAGCCGGTCGCCGGCGGCGACGGCTTCATGGAAGCCCTCCTTTTCGGGAAGGCATTTTGGGATACAGGAAGTGGAAACGGTCCGTGGGTCCTGGCGGACATGGAGGTCGGCGTATACAACCACGGCGGAGCATCGGGCACCGGCAGAGTCAGCAACTACCCGCAGGAGCCGTCGATGACAGAGCCCTTCGTCACTGCCATGATCAAAGGCAATTCGGCGAATGGCTCGGGTGGCGGCCCGTTTACCGTGAAAGGGGCCAATGCTCAATCGGGTGCGCTGTCGACGTGGTACGACGGAGCGCGTCCACAAGGCTATTCCCCCATGCACAAGGAAGGCGCTATCGTCCTGGGAATCGGCGGCGACGACAGCAACACCGGTGGAGGAAACTTTTTCGAAGGGGTGATGACCTCCGGCTACTCGTCCGACGCGACCGATGATGCCGTTCAGGCCAACATCGTTGCCGCAAAATACGCAAAGTAAGATGCGCGCACGCCCTGGAATGCGCATTGGGACGAGGCCGCCCGGATGGCCGACCTTTTTTGACTGCTGTGCACGCGAGGATATCAACATGCGCCCGTTTGCCGTCTTGCCGATTGCTGTCGCGGTGGCAATGGCTGCCTGCAGTTCAAGCTCTGTCCAACCCTCCGAACCCGCGACGGACGGCGGCTCGCCGGAAGCAGGCAACCTTTCGTCTTCCGGCAGCGGCGGTGCTACGGGCGGTGGTGCCGACAGCGGGGCCTCTACGTCGAGCAGTGGCTCGGGCTTGGGTGCGGATTCCAGCTCGGGCTCGAGCGGTAGCTCGAGCGGCGGCTCCGGAAGCGGCTCGGACGGGGGTTCAACTGGCTCGACCGACGCCGGCGGCTCGACCGACGCCGGCGAGTCGCGCGACGCCGGCGGCTCGCGCGACGCAGCGTCGGGCGACTCCGGATCGCCGGGAGCCGATTCGGGCACTGGACAGGGGCCCTGCGATATCTATCAAGCGGCGAACACGCCATGTGTCGCTGCGCACAGCACGGTTCGCGCGCTTTACGCGTCCTACACGAAGGCCCTCTACCAGGTCACGCGCGCTTCGGACAAAACCACCAAAGACATTCTGGCCGGGACGGGAGGCGTTGCCGACACATCCGTTCAAGACTCGTTTTGCGCCGGGACGACGTGCACCATCTCGATCATCTACGACCAGTCGCCTCAGGGAAACGACCTCGAGAAGGCGCCCCCGGGGGCAACGTGGCTACCGAATGGGGGCACCGAATCGAGCGCCTCCAAGGGCAAGATTTCTGTCAGCGGTCACACCGTCTACGGGATCTACGTCACCGGGTATTCGGATAACGTCGCCTACAGAAATAACAACACGAAGGGCGTCGCCACCGGGAACCAAGCGGAGGCAATGTACATGGTCGTGGACGGAGCGCGCTTCAGCAGCTCCTGCTGCTTCGACTATGGAAATGCAGAGAAGGACAGCAAGGACGACGGCAACGGCACGATGGAGGCGATCTACTGGGGAACGGACACGGCGTGGGGCGGTTTCGGTGAAGGCGCTGGCCCGTGGGTCGCGGCCGATCTGGAAAATGGTATGTTCAAGGGCGACAAGGGCGGTTACAATTATGGCGCGACCAATACGACTCCATGGCCGACCGCCCAGTCGGTGATCGCCAAGTTCGCCACGACCATGCTCAAGGGCCCCTCCGTCGACACGTTCACGCTCAAGGCTGGCAATGCGCAGTCCGGTTCCCTCACGACCATGTGGAACTCGAGTCGCCCGTCGCCCAACTACTCTCCGAAGGCATTGCAAGGAGCCATCATCCTCGGAACGGGTGGCGACGGGAGCAACGGGGGTACCGGAACCTTCTTCGAAGGAGCCATGACGAGTGGCAATCCGACGGATGCGGTGGACGATGCCGTTCAGGCCAACATCATTGCTGCGGGATATGGCCGCTGAGGACGCGCCTGCACGGTTCGATGATTTGCGGCGTACCAGCCGGGCGACAAAGCGGACGGGGAGCTCTTCGCGCTTGTTTCATGGCGCGCTCACCACCCGCAACATCACGACGCCGTGGCTCGGGACGCTCGCGGACGTGTAGCTGCCGGTGAACATCCCGAGGTCGGTGCGCTGCCAGAGGTCCCGGACGGACGCGGCCCCGCTCGGGAGGCCGAGCGCAGTGAAATTGACGGTGATGGGCGCCGCGCTGGCATTGCGATTGAGCAGCGCGACGGCCCGCACGTTGGTCCCGCTGAGGGGCTTCGACCAGACCTGCAAGCCGCTCTGCGGCGTTGCGACGAGAGTCCCTTGCTTGCCGGTCGCGTCCTGGTCGACCGCGAGGACCTCGGCGTTGGTGAGAATCGTCGTCACGGCGGCAGACATCGACCGGAGATCATTTCCCGCGATGAGCGGCGCGGCCAGCATCGCCCACATGCTCAGGTGGGACTTGTCTTCGTCCTCGGTGAGGCTGCCGTTGCCCACTTCGAGCATGTCGGGATCGTTCCAGTGGCCCGGCCCTGCGTAGGGCGACAGCGGAGCCTCCGCATCGATGAGCCCCGTGATCGACGACCAGCTCGCGTTGATGTCGAAGGCGATGCGCCACAGGTTGGCGGTGGCCGGTAGGTTGAGGCCACACGTCGAGGTGGTGGCTCCCGTCGGCGGGCAGCCCGACCCGTTGCCAGGGTTGATGCTGTAGACGATGGGCCGACCGGTGGCGCGGAGGGCGTCGCGCATGACGGCGAACGAGCTGAGCTGGCCCTCGCACAGGTCGTACTTCAGGTAGTCGACCCCCCACGAGGCGAAGCTCTTTGCGTCTTGCGCCTCGTGCCCGAGGCTGCCGACGGCCACCGTATGCGAGACGCCCCCATAGAGTCCGACGCAGGTCGTCGTGTTCGGTGTTTCGTAGATGCCGAGCTTGAGCCCTTTGCCGTGGACATAGGTGGCGAGCGCCGGGATGCCGTCGGGGAACTTGGTCGCGTTCCACTGCAGGTTCCCGCTCGCGTCGCGACCGTCCATCCACGAATCGTCGATGTTCACGTACTCATACCCGACGGCTTGCATCCCGCTGCTGACCATTGCATCGGCGGTCGCCTTGATCAGACTCTCGCTGATGCTCTGCTCAAAGGTATTCCACGAGTTCCAGCCCATGGGCGGTGTCGCGGCAATGATGCTCGACGTCGAAGCGTCGGTCCCGCCGGCATCGGCTCCCGAGCCCGAGCTGGAGCCCGAGGAGGACCCCGAGCCCGAGCTGGAGCTGGAGCCCGAGCTGGAGCTGGAGCCCGAGCTGGAGCTGGACCCCGATGAGCCCGATCCCGAGCTCGTGCCGAGTCCGGCCTCGGGGGCGCCGCTCGAGGACGTGCCCGAGCTCGACCCGGATCCGGAGCTCGAGGAGCTGGCAGTTCCTACGCTGGACCCTGAACCCGCATCACCGCGTGGGCCTGAGCCGCTGGAGCTCGTCGAGCCCGTCGGGGGGGCGCCCGACGAGCCCCCCGAGCCGCCCGCAGCGGAGCAAGCCGAGATCGCCGCCACCCCGAGCGCACCTACGAGTTCCCATCGGATGGATTGCATCGCCAACGTACCTTTCCTCGTGCGCATTGGTCCGTCTTTTGCCCACCGACTCGCCAGCGGGGCGCTCGCGACCCCGGAGGTGAATGTCAGTGTCCGCCGCCGCGCGAATGGCTCAGCGCCACGCAGCCCGCCTTTTCCTGCGCAGGGCGAGGAGCGGTAGGAGGGCAAGCCATCCAAAGGTCGCGGCGTTGCCCGAGCGTGCGCCCACACCGCAGGAGCACCCCGAGGACTGATTGCCGCCGTCGCTGGAAGAAGCCGTGTCCGCGTCGCTGTTCCCGCTCGAGGAGCCGCCGCCCGACGACCCGCCACTCGACGAACTCGACGAGCTCGACGCAGCGTCGCTTCCGCTGCCCGCATCTGTCATGCCACCGGAGGAAGCATCGGCGACCGAACTCGCGTCGTCGGCCGTTGCGTCGCGAGACCCTGCGTCGCTGACCGATCCGGCGTCCTTGCCACCCTGGCCGCCGGCATCGCCCTTCGCTCCCGCATCCACTGCCGCGGCGTCGCTTCCCGCGTCCGCCACGCCTCCGCCGACCGGCGTGATGAGCACTCGATACCCGTCGGTGCCATTGGCGCCGTTCACCGTGACGGTGATCTGGTCGCCCGACACGGCGACGTCGGCGCTCGACAGAACGTTGATCGCGCTGACCGCGGTCGTCCGGCTGACGAACGGGGTGTGGTCGACTTCGACATGCACCGTCGAACCGAAGAACGGCGCCGCCTGAAAGCCCTTCACGACAATCTGCACCGTGCCGTCGTTCGTGCCTCCGAAGAGGACGCTCCCCGACTGGCCCGTGGAGTCGAGATTGGCGAAGCCGTCGAGCACGGTCGCGCTGCTGGGTGTCGGCGGCGTGGTCGACACCATGTTGCCGGCCATGTCGCCGTACCACTTGTAAAACCACCAGCCGCCGTTGGTTGTCGTGTTCGTGGCGAGCAAGCTGCCGAGTCGCCCCGGATGGGCGACGTCCCAGAACGAGATGCTCGCGCTGTCGACCCCGAACCGCTCGAACTTGGCGATGAGCGGCGCCGACGCGCCCGGCTGGCCTTCGACGTCGATGTGGCCCGGGCCGCTGTACTCGTTGATGCTGATGGGCAAGGGGCCGATGCCAAGCGTTTTCTCGAGCGCGCGATAGTTCTGTATGTCGCCCGTGAGGTTCGCGCCCTCGAGCTCGTGCCAGCCCACGATGTCCGGCAAGCAGTTATTGGTCTTGCAGAACGAGAGCAAGCTGCTGATATACGCTTGGTCGTAGACGTTGGTCGACGGACCGGTGATCTTGATGGTGGGATCGAGCTGCCGTAGCTGCGCGAACGTCTGCATCCAGAAATCGTTGAACGAGAGCGGGTTCGAGGCGGCCCAGGTGCCGTTCGGCTCGTTCCAGATTTCGTATGCGTAGATATTCGTGAGGCCCGCGGCTTTTCGGCGCGACACGGTCTGGCCGATTTTGTTGAACCAGTCGGTCATGCTGGTGAACGTGTAGAAGCCGGTGAACCAGTCGGCGAGGCGAATGGTCACCTGGGCACCGGTCGGAGCGACCCGTCCCGCGACGACGATGGCGTCGCCGACCGGCTGCTGCACATCGGCCGCCGGGTTATTGAACATGCGCGGATGCAAAGGGGCGATGAGGCCCGTGACGTCCGCAGGCAGCGTCTCGGTGACGCCGTAGAGCGACCCGCTGGCGGCATGCGTCACGGGGCCGAGCGGAGTGGAGAGGTCGACGGTCAACGTCGTGACCGCCTCGGCGGGCTTTGCGGGTAGGGTCAGCCCAAGCGCAGCCAGGCCGGTCAGCCCGAGGCGACGCGCGCGCTTCATTCGCAGAGTGCTGCCCCGCCTGGGGAGTTCGACCGCGCCTTGTCTTCTCATGGAGCTCCTATGTTTCCGTGTCGAGCGTCGTGTTGCCCTGGCCGTGGCGTCGGTCACCTGAACCGGGCGAAGCAAGACGGCACCGTTCCTCCTGCACAGTGTCGAAGAACAACGTGATCCGTCATCGTTGCCGCGGAATTCCGTGCAGAAGCCCATATCCAAGCAACCGCGCGTGCATCTACGGCGCAGTGGCCGTGCGCCTCTGCTTCCGTCACCGGAGGGGCGGCGAATCGGCGGCGGTGCGCCTCCCGGTGACGTGGACCGGTCCGCCACTCCGATGGCATGACGGCTCGGTACGTGCCACATTTGACGGGCTGGTTCGCGGACAGGGGACTACAGTGGCGACATTGCTTCACCGCATGATCGGGGATGTATACCTCATCGTCCGTTCCGCGAGGCCAACCCCCGACGACGAGTTCGACACGCACGTCACCGAAATCCCGCAGCTCCCGGGGACGAAGCGAGCGGTCCTCGTCTACTTTGCAGAAGACGGTCTCTCCCCGAGCTTCGACGCCAAGCGCCGCGCGAGGCTCAGCGCGGAAGGACACATGGTCCTCCCCCACGCGCTTGTCGCGAACTCCAACCAGGTGAAGGGCTTCGCCACGGCCTTCCGGTGGATGGGTAGCCGCGCGCAGGCCTTCGGACGGGAAGAGCTCGAGCGCGCGTTCGACTTCCTGACGATTCCGAGCACGCTGCGCGCCGAGCTTCGAAGCGCGATCGATGCGATGGTCGCCGAGCTCGAGCGCGCCAGCCCTCGCTCGGCGAACCGCAGTTAAACGCCGTGACAAAAGCTCCGGCGCTCCGGCAATCCTCACCAAGATGCGAAATGTCCTCTCATTCATGGCTCTTGTCATAGGCTCCGCCGCCTGCGGAGCGGCCAGCTCCGATGCGACCAGTACCGACGCCGGAAATAGGCCTTCGACCGATTCGAGCACCGACTCCGCGGCGTCTGACTCCGGCTCCGGCTTGGGCACCGACGCGGCTTCTTCGGACTCGGGGCCAGGCACCAGCGACGACTCCGGTCTCCCGGGGCACGACTCGGGGAGCCCGGGATCGAGCGGAGACTCGGGAAGCCCGGGATCGACCAGAGACTCGGGGGGCCCGGGGCCGACCGGAGACTCGGGAAGCCCGGGGTCGACCGGAGACTCGGGGAGCGGGACATGCGCCGGCGGAACGGCCCAAGCGGGCGACGTCACGATCAGCGAGTCGAGCCTCGAGCAGCGCATCACGGGCTTCGGCGTGTCCTCGGCCTGGGCGGGAAGCTTCGCCAACGCGTCGGACCCTGAATTCCTCTGGTCCACCACGACGGGAGCCGGGTTGACGTTGCTCCGCATCCGGTACGGCGATGGGCTCACGATCGCCAAAGCGGCCGTTCAATATGGTGTCACGGTGTGGATGACTCCCTGGGGGATCGGCTCCGGGGGCGCAACAGGAGGCCCCGACACCACCACCGAGACCAACCCCAATGGCTGCACCGGCAGTATGCCGGTGCTCACGAACCCCCAAGGTCTGGCCACGAGCCTCGTCAGCTGGGTGCAGAGCGCGAAGTCCCAGGGGGTGCCGATCTACGCCGTGTCCGCCGAGAACGAGCCGGACAGCTGCGGGATCAACTCGACGACCTCGTACTCGGCCACGGAACTGGCCACGTGGATCGGAAGCTACCTCGGCCCCGCCATGGCCCCCTTGGGGGTGAAGGTCATGGCCCCCGAGACGCAGAACGCGTGCGGATTTACCAGCTACTTTTCGGCCATTCAAAACAACGCGGCCGCCTGGAGCTCCGTAAACATCTTTGCCAGCCACGAATACGGGTGCGGCACGCTGCCTACCGAGACGTCGATCGCGGCCGCAGACAAGGAATACTGGGAGACGGAGGTCGACACCGGCTCCGCGGCCGGCGACTCGCCCGGCGACGGTATCGCGAGCGCGCTCCTGATGGCCACGACGATGCACAGCGACCTCACGAAGGCGAACCTCAACGCCTGGCACCTCTGGTGGCTGTACGAGAACAACGGAAGCGGCTGCCTCTACGATACGGGGACGAAGGTGTGGACCAAGCGTCTCTGGGTCATGGGCAACTACTCGCGCTTTGTGCGGCCGGGCTACATGCGCGTGAACACGTCCGGCACCGCGGCGTCCGGCGTGCTGATCAGCGCGTACATCAATCCGGCGAACAACGCGCTCTCGATCGTCGCCATCAACTCCAATACGTCGTCGGCCAGCGCGTCGTTCTACATCTCGGCCAACGCGCCCTGCTCGCTCACCCCTTACGAGACGTCGGCGGCCAACAGCCTTGGTCAGCTCACTCCCGTCACCGTGTCGAACTCGCGGGTGAAGGTGACGCTCGCTGCTCAGAGCGTGACCACGTTCGTAGGGACGCCGTAAGAGGCCGGGCTCGTCCGCCGGATGGCGCGGGGGAGCTCTCGCCGTTCCCGAAGGCCGCTCGACGGAAGATGCGTCCGCACGCCATCGTCACCGGACGGCAGCGCTGGACCGGCGGACGGCTCGATTTCCGTCCCTCCCGGGACGGATGCTGGCTCGATGACGGGGGATGCCAATCGCTGCGTGTGCCCGTCCGACATGGGTCATGATCAACGGATCCAGTCGCTGACGGAATCTCGTTCCACAGGCCACTGCTCAGCGACGGACACGCTAAGGGTGCCGTCGTTCCTGGCAAGGAAGGATTCGTCGTGCGCAATCGTACCCAGCAGTCCATCGCCATAGCCGCGGTCTTCGTTTTCGCCTGCGGCTCCAGCAGCGGCACTTCAAGCTCGACCTCTGCCGGCACGTCGTCCGGATCAAGCGGCGGCTCCGGCTCCTCCAGCGGCGGCTCGAGCGGCGGCTCCGGGTCGAGCGGCAGCTCCGGCTCCTCCAGCGGCGGCTCGAGCGGCGGCTCCGGGTCGAGCGGCGGCTCCGGCTCCTCTAGCGGCGGCTCGAGCGGCAGCTCCGGGTCGAGCGGCAGCTCCGGGTCGAGCGGCAGCTCCGGCTCCTCTAGCGGCAGCTCCGGGTCGAGCGGCAGCTCCGGCTCCTCTAGCGGCAGCTCCGGGTCGAACGGTGACGCTGGGTTCGGCGGTGACGCCGGGTCGAGCGGCGGTGGCGCGCTGGGCAATGGAGCTGCGGTTCCAAGCACCGGTTGCGGCACGACATCGACCCTGACGCCGGGGAAGGACCCGAACGAGACGGGGGCTGCATGCACGAAAGTCGAAGGCGGCAATTGCTCGGGGTCGCAGCCTGGTTACGGTAGCGGCGGCTGGCTCACGATCAAGAGCACCGACTCGGCCAACGGCCGCGGTTTCAACGTGAGGCTGCCGGACAACTACGACAAAACCAAGCCCTACCCGCTGTACTTCGGATTCCACTGGAGGGGCGGGACGGCCACCAACGTCGACAACGGTGGGAGCAACGGGTACTGGTGGTCCTATTATGGACTGCAGAGAAAGTCGAACAATGGCGCTATATTCGTCGCGCCCGAAGGGATCGGAGGGGGCTGGTCGGATCCCAGCGACCTGCCCTTCGTGGACGACATGGTCGCCCTCATCGAGAAGAATTACTGTGTCGACACGTCGCGCCTCGTCACCTCGGGTTTCAGCTGGGGCTCCGGCATGAGCTACGCACTCGCGTGTGCCCGCGCGAAGGTCTTCCGTGCGGCGGTGCTCTACGAAGGAGGGGTGCTCAGCGGATGCGACAATCCGGCCACGGACCCCATCGCCTACATGCAGATCGAAGGCCTGACGGACACCACATTGAGTATCTCCGGCGCATATCCGATGCGCGACAAGTTCGTTCAGAACGACGCCTGCACCCCTCTCGCCTCCGCGCTCGATGAGCCCGGGACCATGGCGGAGCCACCCAACCCTCCCCCCTATTTGAAATCCGGTGGGCATATCTGCACGAACTACTCCGGATGTTCCGCTGGGCATCCCCTCCGTTGGTGCGTGAGCCAGTCCGCGCACGCCCCGGGTCCAATCGATGGAACCGCCGACCTGTACAATTCGTGCGCGACATCGCCCGGCTGCTCGGCCTCTTGCCCTTGTACCTGGACCCCAGATGACGTGTGGTCGTGGTTGACGACGTCGGAGCCGGCGGGGACGGCGTTTCAGACACCGAACGCCACCGAATGATGGCATGTAAATAGCCTGGCTTGCTCCGTCGGCTGCGCAACCTAGCTGCCCGGCGAGGATTCTGCTGCCGCCACGCGCCCATTCGTGACAGCTTTCGGGGTCGAGCGACGATCGGCCGCGGACGCCGCGCCCCAATTTTGGTTTCGTTTCGCGACGGATTCGCGAGCCAAGTGGCACTGCCAATCGACTGTTCGCGTCCCCCAGGCGTGCGACGCCCGCCTGCGGACAGATGGGCGAAGACGAGCAGTCCAGGAGCCTCACCCATGAGACGCGCTAACTTCTGGACTTTTCCCTGGGTCGCCGTCCTCGTTGCCGCTCCGTTCGCCAGCGTCTCGTGCGGCACGAGCCCCAGTGGGCCTGGCGACATGCCGGATCAGTCGAGCTCGGGCGGCAGCGCGTCGACATCTTCCTCCGGCTCTCCGGGTGGCTCCTCTTCTTCGGGTGGGTCCTCTTCTTCGGGTGGGTCGTCCGGGTCCTCCTCCGGGGTCGGATCCTCGTCGGGCTCGGAGGGGGGGGCGACATCGGGCTCGACCTCCTCTTCGTCCGGTGGGTCGCCTCCGGTCGACGCCGGCGAGGGAGGCCCGCCTGCGACGGCGGGCCCATTCTACGCGTCGCCCAGCGGGTCGGGGACCTCATGCACGTCGGCCGCTCCTTGTTCGATCACGCAGGCCCAGACCGCGGTGCGCGCCGCCGCGCCGGGCGCGACGAGCGACATCGTCGTCAACCTCGCGGATGGAGTGTACCCGCTAAGCGCTCCGCTGGTCTTCACCGCAGCCGACTCTCCGTCCGGTGGCCACACCGTCACCTGGCAGGCGTCGGCGAACGCGCACCCCGTGCTCTCGGGCGGCCTGCCCATCACCGGTTGGGCCGTCGCCGACTCGGGGAAGAACATCTGGAGAGCATCGGCGCCGGGCGCCTTTGCGACCCGCGAGCTCTACGTCGCGGGCAAGCTGGCCACCCGCGCGCGCTCGGCCTCCATCAGCCGCGCGAACATGCAAATCACCGCAGGTGGCTGGACGTTCACGAGCACCGCGCTCGCGTACCTGAACCAGCTCGCGCAGCCGGGGCGCGCGGAGCTGGACATCCTGGGATCGTGGACCGACAGGTACTCGCCGATTCAGAGCGTCGCCAACGGCACTGTGACGATGACGCAGCCCGCGTGGGAGGAGAACACGTGGGGCTACGACACGGTCCAGAGCCCGCTCCGGCAGGGGCCGATCTACGCCGAGAACGATTACACGCTCCTGGATCAGCCCGGCGAATGGTATCAGGACACGAAGGCCGGAGCACTCTATTACATCCCGCTCGCAGGCCAGAATATGGCGTCGGTCGACGTCGAGTTGCCACAACTCCAGCTCCTTCTGGTCGTGGGCGGGACGTACGCAAGCCCGGCCCACGACATCGCCTTCCGCGGCTTGACGTTCTCGTACACGAGCTGGCTCGGCCCGAACTCGACGGGCGGGTTCGTCGACCAGCAGACGGGCGGCTACATCGTCGGTCCGCGATCCCTGTATCCCGAGTATGAGGCGACCAGGCCGGTCTGGTGGCAGATGCCCGCCGCGGTCCAGGTTTCGGCGGCCAAGAACGTCTCGTTCGCGGGCGACCGCTTCGTCGGCCTCGGGAGCGTGGGGCTCGGGATCGGCAACGACGCGAACGCTCACGAGACCGGGGTCGGCCTCGGAGCCGACACGATCCAGGTCACCGGCTGCGTCTTCTCGCAGATCGCGGCGGGCGGGATCGTGATCGGAGGCATCCAGGCCGCGGCGCATCATCCCGGCGGCGACGTCGCGCTCTCGGCGCTCACCACGGCCCAGAAAGCGACGATCGACGGAAACATCACGGTCAACGACAACCTCGTCCACGACGTCGGGATCGACTACCGCGACTCTGCGGCCATCCTGTTGACGTATACGCAGAGCGTCGTCGTCACCCACAACGAAGTGTACAACGTCCCCTATTCGGCCATAAATACCGGCTACGGCTGGGGAACGAACGACGCGGGCGGCAACGGCGATTACAAGACCCGCGCGACAGGGGACCTTTACTTGTATCAACCGCTCTACGCGAACCCGACCATCGCACAGAACAACACGATCTCGGTGAACTACGTGCACGCCGCGATGCTTCAGATGAACGACGGCGGGTGCCACTACAACCTGTCCGCCAACCCGGGGACGGTGGTCCGGGACAACTATTGCAACGCCGCCGGCTCCGGCCTGTCCGGCCTCTTCATCGGGGACTACGAGGACGAAGGGTCGGCCGACCTGACGATGTCGAATAACGTCTTTGCCTCCTTCGGGGAATGGGTCTTCGCCAACGCCGACGCAGCGAACAACACCGGTCACCTCACGTGGACGGGCAACTGGGTGAGCGGGACCGCAGCCATCTCCGGACCGGCCGAGACGAACACGGGCAACACCACGGTCACGGGGAGCCAGATCGCCGGTTTCCCCGCCGCGGCCCAGGCCGTCGCGAACGCTGCCGGTCTGGAGGCGGCCTATGCCGGCTTGAAGGCAAACCCGTGAGCGTGCCCGTCGGCAAGGCACCGGGGAGATCCAAACGTCATGCTGGCCTGGCACGCGCCGGGATCTGGTTCGGCCCTTTCCTGGCAATCGCCGCATTGCCTCGCATGGCGGCAGCGCAGACCGCGAAGACCTTTATCGACTACTTTCAACCGACACCGCTCGTCTGCCCGCTCACCACGAACACGTGGGGCTGCACCGCGGCAGGCGCAACCCCGGCCAGCTGCGTCTCCGGTGCGGGAGTGGTTCCGCGAGACACTTGCAATGGAATCGAGAGCCCGAGGAACCCGCCCGGTTTCTACTACTGGGATGGCAAGGTCATCCGGGCATCAGACGGCACCTACCACTTGTTCGCCGACCGCTGGCCCGGCACATCGGGGTTCGGGGCGTGGACGAGCTCCGATCCCATCCACGCTCTGGGCGACGGGGGGGTGCTCGGCCCCTTCACCGACCAGGGGTTTGCCTATAGCGACCCCGCTTTCGGCGGCGACCCTCACCATGGCCACAACAGCTCCGTGGTGGTGCTTCTGGACGGCACCTTCGCCATGGTCGTCAGCGAGGTCGTGCCGTTCACCGTGTTTACCTCGCCCTCACTCGACGGGCCCTGGACTCCGTGCTCGACCGACCCGGGCGCCGGGCTGAGCGTGCCCGCCTCCGGATTCGGGGGCAACAACAGCTATGGCTCGAACGTCAGCCTGGCGGTGCGCCCGGACGGTGCCTTCGAAATCATCCAGCGGCATGGGCTCATTGCGCTCAGCACGACGAGCGTATGCGGTCCCTACAAGGCCCAGCAACCTACGAACACGTATCCCTCGAACGAAGCGATCCCGCCCGCAAGCGCCGCCAGCATCTATCCCAACAGACAAACGCATCTCGATCCGCAGGGACCGGGGACGGTCGAGGCCACGTATATCTTCGCCGAAGATCCGGTGATCTGGTATAGCGGCGGCCTTTACCACGTCCTTTACGACTATCCGGACGATCGCGTCGGATATCACCTCACGTCGAACGATGGCATCCACAGCTGGACCGACCGGGGACTGGCGTACGATCCCAGGGACGCGCAGAAGACCTTCAGCTACACGGACGGCACCGTGGACCACTGGTTCAAGATGGAGCGGCCCGGCGTGGTCATCGAGGACGGGCACGTCACGCACGTGACCTTCGCGGTTTCTGACGTGGACAAGAACTCGCAGATCCCGGCCAACTCCGACCACGGCAGCAAGGTGATCGTCGTGCCGTTCAACGGCGCGCAGCTCGACTGCGACATGGGCGATGGCGGGTGTGACGGCGGGGTCGCGGGATCCGACTCGGGAGGAACGAGCGGCGCGGACGGGGGCGTTCGGGACGCGACCGTGGACTCTGGAGACCGTCAGACCGGGAGCTCGAGCGGCGCGAGCAACGGCAGCGGGTCGAGCAGCGGAAGCTCGAGCGGCGCGGGCGACAGCAGCGGGTCGGGCAGCGGGAGCTCGAGCGGAGGGTCGAGCGGAGGGAGCTCGAGTGGAGGGAGCAACAGCAGCGGCTCGAGCGGCGGGACCTCGAGCGGTGTGAGCCCGAGCGGTGGGTCGAGCAACGGGTGCGGCTGTGGCGTCGTGGGGGGGGCAGCCGAGGGCGCGCTGCCGGCGGGCGCTCTGCTCCTCGGGGCCCTCGGCGCCTGCCTGCGCGCGGGGAGGCGGCGCAGGCGCCATCGGGCCTGCGGCCGCCGTGCAAACAACCGTACTTGACCGCTCGCGGTCGGAGCCTGGCCCACGCGAGCTGTACATCGTTGCTGACGCGGGAGGCAGCAACGCCTACCGCAACAGGCACTGGAAGGCCGAACGGCACAAGTTTGCCGACGACACGGGCCTGGAACTCAGCATCAGTCACATGCCGCCGTGAACCAGCAAGTGGAGCAAGATCGAGCACCAGGAGCTCTTCGCGCTGGTTACTGGCGTGCCCACCACCCGCAACATCACGACGCCGTGGCTCGGGACGCTCGCGACGGTGTAGCCGCCGGTGAACATCCCGAGGTCGGTGTGTTGGCAGAGGTTCCCCGGTCACCGGCTCGCGGGTGAAGGTGACGCTCGCTGCACAGAGCGTGACTACGTTCGTAGGGACGCCGTAAGAGGTCGGGGAAGCCTAGCGCTGACGACGGCGACGGCGCAGCACGAGTCCCAGGAGGCCCACCGCCCCCAGCCCGATCGTGCGCGCTTGGCCGTCTCCGCCGAGGACACTGCATCCGCACCCCGCGCTGGGCGATCCGCTCTCGGACCCGCCGTCCGCGGCCTCCATCGCGGAGCCTCCGCTGCTCCCGACGCCGGAGCTGGATCCGTCCCTCGAGGCGTTGCCCGAATCCTCACCCTCCGGTCCGCTGTCGGCGCTCGTGGCCCCGTCGCTCGCGGAGTCGCCCGAATCGGTGCTCTTGCCTCCCGACGAACCGTCGCCGCTCGCATCGATACCCGCGCTGCCGTCCCGGCCGCGACCTGCGTCGGACGCTCCCGCGTCGGACGCTCCTGCGTCGGGCGCTCCCGCGTCGGCGCACTTCCCCACTTCCGGGTCGACTGCACCGGCCGAATCGAGCCCCAGGAACGGGATGACGTATTGGGCGTTCAAGTTTGCATCGGTCCCGTGCGGGCCGTTCGTCTCCGACCACTCGTCGAGAACCGTGTAGCCGCACGAATCCTGCCACTCGTTCCGAGTCCACGGATGCGCGTTCAGCGTCACCGCGCTCGTCGAATCAGGGGTCGCGCCCAGACCGAGGACGTTGGTCCATTCATCGACCGCCGCGATCTGATTCTGGTAGTTGATGGTCGCATCCGCGGTGCCGTGCCAGAGCTGGACGCGCGGGCGGTAGCCGGTATAGCCGGGATCCATGGCGCGCACCTTGTCGCCCCACCACTGCCCGGTCATCTCGGAGCCGTTGCCGCAAAACTGGTTGAAGATGGACTGGCATCCGGCCGGGACTCCGGAGAACTCGGCGCCCGCCTTGAAGACGTCGGGATAAACGGCGAGAAGGAGCTCCGTCATCATGGCGCCGGAAGAGGTCCCCGTCGCATAGACGCGGCTTGCGTTCGCGGTGTACTTGGTGATCGTGTACTGCACCATCTCGGCGATCGCCTGCGAGTCGCCCCCCCCGTTGCGCGTTTCGGTCGCCGTCGAGCTGACGTCCCAGCAGACGCCGTTTCCGGTGGTCTGCGGATAGATCATGATGAAGCCGTATTTGTCCGATGCCGCCACGATTCCGCCGCCCGATGCCTCGCCGAACACTCCCGAGGCGGTTCCGCCGCAGTAGTGCGAGACCACGAGGATCGGAGGATCCTTGGCCACCGCGTCGGGCACGTAGATGTACATGCTGATGTAGGTCGGTACACCACCGCTGGTCCAGCCGGTGATGGGCCCGGACAACGACGCGGCCTGCGCGGGCTTCGCGCTCAACATTCCAAAGGCAATCGCCCCCGGCAAGGCGACGCGCCCCGCGAGCGTGCGGACACGAACGGCAAGCACGGTGCTTCGAGAGTGGGGCATCAGAAACGTCCTCCGGGTGCGGTCCGCGACATCATTCGAGGACGCGTGCTCCGCACGCCATGAGCACCAGTTGCAGGAGGCCGCGCGTATTTGTCACGAGATCACCTTTGGTCCTCGGCGACGCGCACACATCCAATCACCTCACGCTCGGGGCAGGGCGGCCGGAGGCATGGGCGGTCTCCAACGCGTCCCGCGCCGACGACCGATCGGGCTCGCTGGCGCGACCGTGGTCGATTTACCAGGCAATTCGAGTACAAGGACCTTCTCGAGGGACTTTCGACGGAAGATGCCGGTTCGCACCACTGCCCTGGGATGGCAGTACCTCGAAAGCGTCGTGGCGACGCGCGCGGTCAGGAGCACCCCCGCGTTCGTTCGACGGCGGTACGGGTCGTTCCGCCGACCTCGGGTTGGAGCCAACTCTGCCGCGAGCTGCCGCGTCCTCGCCGAGCCTCGCTCCGGGCTGGATCGGTCGAGGACGGAGCAGCCCGGCGATGACTCAATCCTTCGCGCTGCCCCAGGCTCATGCGAAAGCGACGGAGCGTCTGGAAGGCGACTGCGTCGCCGCGTTCTCCAGCGAGTTTGACTACGTGCACCGAATTCTGCGCCGGCTCGGCGTCCCTCAGGCGGATGTCGAGGACCTTGCGCATGACGTCTTTCTCGTGCTGCATCGCGCCTGGCACAACTACGATCGATCACGGCCGATGCGCCCGTACCTCTTCGGCATCGCCGTCCGCGTCGCCGCGTCGAATCGCCGGCGGAACTGGCGGGAGACGTCGTTCGCCGCGGTCGATGCCCGAGATGGGGGCCCAAGACCGGAGGATGCTCTACGCGCGAAGCGGGCGCGCGACCTCGTCCTTGCCGGGCTCGCGCACGTTCCGCTGCCTCGTCGTGCCGTGCTGGCCATGCACGTCATCGACGAGATCCCCATGCGTGACATCGCTCGAGACCTCTCGATTCCTCTCTTCACTGCCTATTCACGGCTCCGGAAGGCGCGCCGAGAATTCGAGAAGGCCGTCGTTCGCCTCCAGAAAGTGATGCCCGGACCGTGACCGTGAGACTCCGTGAGCGTTCTTCACCTCGCGCCCTACCCGCCGTCCGTGACAACGGGCGCGCGCCCCAGGCAAAGAGCGTCAAGCCAGGGCCCAAGCGCGTCCGATTCGAGCGTGCGGCCACGGTGGCCGGCGCCCTCGTCTTTGCTCTGGTTCACACGCACTGCGGGCCGTCGGGCGGCAAAGATGGTACCGAGACCGCAGGGTTGGATGGCGGCGGCCGGGTCGACGGGAGCGGCACATCGGGGCCGATGACGGACGGAGGCCCGTCGTCAACGGGAGCGCCCGACGGCAGCGCTCGACCGGCGGACGGTTCGGTCTCCCCTCCCGGGACGGATGCCGGGTCGATGACGGGGGATGCTGGCTCGACGGCGACGCAGCCGTCGCTCGGGAACCAGTATGACGGCGCCCGGACGACGACCGAGAGCTTCGATGCGTCGTGGAAGTTCCATCTCGGCGACGTCGCCAACGCCCAGGCCACCACGTTCAACGACTCGTCATGGACCGCTCTCGACGTCCCGCACGACTGGAGCATCTCGCAGCCCTTCACGCAGAACTCCCCCGCGGGCGCCGGGGCCGGATACCTGAACGGTGGCGTCGGCTGGTATCGAAAGACGTTCACCTTGCCCGCTGCGGCGCAGGGCAAGCGCGTCTTCGTCCAGTTCGACGGCGCTTACATGGACAGCACCGTGTGGATGAACGGCACGCAAGTTTGCGCCCGCCCCTACGGATACGTCTCCTACGAGTGCGACTTCACGTCCGCGGCTCAGTTCGGGGCGACGAACGTCCTGGCGGTCCGCCTGAACAACCAGCAACCGAGCAGCCGCTGGTACTCGGGAAGCGGCATCTACCGGCACGTCTGGCTGAAGACGGTGAACCCCGTCCGGGTCGCGTACACCGGGACGCGGATCACGACTCCGGCCATCACGGCGGCGAGCGCGACGGTCGACGTGACCGTGGCGGTGCAGAACGACGCGACGTCGTCCCAGACGGTGACCGTCACGAGCGCCGTGCTCGACGCCTCCGGCGCGCAGGTGGCCCAGGGCTCGGCGCCTGCGGCGCCCGTGGCCGCCGGATCGACGGGTGACGTGACGCAGACGCTGACCGTGAGCAACCCTGCGCTCTGGTCGATCGCGACCCCGAACCTGTACTCTCTCGTCACGACGATCTCGGTGGGCGGGGCCGTGGTCGACACGTACACGACGCCGTTCGGGATTCGCAGCTTCGCCTTCGACGCGAACAAGGGGTTTTCGCTCAACGGCCAGAGCGTGAAGCTGAACGGCGTGTGCAACCACCACGACCTCGGGAGCCTGGGCTCGGCCGTCAACACTCGCGCCATCGAGAAGCGCCTGCGAATGCTCAAGGACATGGGCGTGAACGCGCTTCGAACGTCGCACAATCCACCCGCCCCGGAGTTCCTGTACCTCGCCGACTCCCTCGGCTTCCTGGTGATGGACGAGGCGTTCGACACCTGGGACGAGGCCAAGGTCCAGTTCGACTACGCGCGCTTCTTCGCCCAGTGGTCGACGACCGACATCTCCGCCATGGTGGCCCGCGACAGAAACCACCCGGGCGTCATCATCTGGAGCATCGGTAACGAGATCGCCGATCCCGGCAACCACACTGCCGCGCAGTCGCTCATCGCCGCCGTGAAGACGCAGGACACGAGCCGCGTCATCGGCCAGGCGTTCCTGGAGGCCAGCCCCGACCCCGGGACCGGCGCGATGGAGGATGTCATCGGCCTCAACTACGCCCCGTACGTTTACGACGCCCTCCACTCCTCCAACCCGACGTGGAAGTTCTTCGCCAGCGAGAGCTCCTCGGCGGTGCGGAGCCGCGGCGTCTACAAGCTACCGGCGAGCCAGAACATCCTGACGTCGAGCGACAACCAGTGCTCGTCGTACGACAACAGCGTCGTGTCCTGGGGCGCGAGCGCCGAGAGCTCCTGGCAGAGCGTCAACACGAGAGCCTTCATCGCGGGCGAGTTCATCTGGACGGGCTTCGACTATATCGGCGAGCCGACGCCTTACGCGTGGCCGTCCAAGAGCTCTTACTTCGGGGCCATCGACACGGCGGGATTCCCGAAAGACATTTTCTATTTCTATCAGAGCCGGTGGAATTACGCCGGCCCCACGATGGTGCACATCGTGCCGATGGACTGGACGAGCTGGACGGCCGGCCAATCCGTGCCCGTGTACGTCTACAGCAACGCCGACAGCGTGGAGCTCTTCCTCAACGGGACCTCCCTCGGCTCACAGGACATCAACCCCGCCCCGTCGCAGCCGGGCTCCGGGCACCTTCTCTGGACGGTGCCTTTCGCGAAGGGAACGCTCCAAGCGAAGGCCACGAAGAACGGAGCGGTCGCCGTGACCGACACGGTGCAAACCGCCGGGGCAGCCGCGGCCCTCAAGCTCACCGCCGACCGTACGACGATCGCTGCGGACGGAAGCGATCTCGCCTACGTCGAGGTCGACATCGTCGACGCCAGCGGGATCGTCGTTCCTCAAGCGGCCAACGTCGTGACCTTCACCGTGACCGGGGCCGGCGCGATCGCGGGCGTCGACAACGGCGACGCGACGAGCCACGAGCCTTACACCGGAACGACCCGGTCGGCCTTCAGCGGCAAGGCGCTCGCGATCCTGCGCTCCACGAAGACCTCCGGGACGATCACCTTGCAGGCGACGTCGGGCGTGCTGACCAGCGCGTCCGTCCAGATCGTGACGAATGCGCCCTGAGACGCTGGCCCGTCGGGGAACGCGATGAAGCTCAAGGCCGGAGACGCCGTATGAGAGACACCGCGGTTTTCCCGCGCCTGGCGCTCGCCCTCGCAGTCATGGCCGGTGAGTGGTCTTGTGCATCGAGGTCGAACGGGACTTCGACCACCGGCAGCCCCAGCCCCTCCGGTTCGGCTGCGGGAGCCGACGGCAGCACGCCTGCCGACGGACCGGCTCGCGACGGATCGGCCGGCGCCGGAACGGACGCCGGATCGGCGGACTCGCCGCCCGGACAGGGATCGACCGATGGCGCAGCGGAAGGAGGAACTCCGGTCGCGTGCGTGAGTCACTGCACCGGGAAGAGCTGCGGCGACGACGGCTGCGGGGGCACGTGCGGCGGATGCCCGCCCTCGCAGCTCTGCGGGCCATCGCAGACCTGCGTCGCATCGCCCAGCACGACAAGCATCGTCGTCGACGCGCAGTCCCAAGGAACGCCCATCTCCTCGGGGATCTACGGCGTGGCGTTCGCCGCCGACGACTCGATGCAGGTCGCGGCCCTGAACCGCTGGGGTGGCGACTCCGTGAGCTCGTACAACTGGAAGACCGACATCTCCAACTCGGGCAGCGACTACAATTGTGCAAACTACAAGGGCCGCTTCACTTCGCCCGCCCCGGACCCGTCGCTCCAGACGAGCGCCGACCAGTTCGTCCATTACAACATCACCCAGCACGCCGACACGCTCATGACGATCCCGATCACGGGATGGGTGGCCGACGTCGTCACCACCATGGACAGCACGTACAGTGCGACCCTGGGTCAGCCCTTGAGCTATTGCAATTATCCCCAGCTCGCCGACGGCGGTTTGCTCTCGTCCGCGACATGCTGCGAGGCGATCGGCTCGCAGGAGTCGGTCCTCGTCGACAAGGGCTCGGGCGTGCTCGATACGTCGTTCATGGGGGAGTGGGTCACCCATCTGGTCTCGACGTTCGGCGCGGCATCCAATGGCGGCGTGAAGTACTACCAGCTCGACAACGAGCCCGACAACTGGCAGTCCTTGCGTACGGACATCTACCCCGCGCTCTACCCGCCCGGCACCCGCTGCCAGTCGTTTTACACGACGAACACGAGCATCGGGACGAGCCTCAATCAGGACTTCATCAACCGGACGATGGCCTACTCGAAGGCCATCAAGGCCGCCGACCCGACGGCCTCCGTCCTCTTCATGTGCACCGAGAACTCCCAGGATCTGGTCGCGGTCCCGAACGTGGAATGCGGCAACCCCTCCGGGCCGTACGGCGTCGACGACTCGCTCACGATGGCGATCCTCCAGCTCGCGGCGGCCGAAGAGGCCTCGAGCCACGTGCGGCCGCTCGACTGCGTCGACATGCACTATCCCTTTGCCTCGCCACGCAAGGGACTGGGTGACACGTCCTCCCTGTGGAGCATGTCGACGACGGCGGTCGCTCCCCGCGTCCAGGCGTGGATCAACTCCACGTATCCGGGGACGGGTATCTGCGTCAGCGAGTACAACGTTCCCAACGACGGCGGCGACGGCAACGCCCCGGATCCGACCACCGGGGCGCAGGAGGCCGATCTGCTCGGAATGTATGGACGGCTCGGGTACAAGGTCGCGTCCTACTTTCTGAGCCTCGTGCACGGCTCGACGCACCTGCCCATCTACAACGCGATGGCGATGTATCGAAACTACGACGGCAACGGCTCGCGCTTCGGCTCGTACTCTGTCGGTGCGGCGAGCCCCAACTCGGCAATCAACGTCTATGCGGCGTCCGACTCGGCAACGAACCCGACCACCATCTGGGTCATGCTCGTGAACGTGGGCAACTCTGCCCAGTCGGGGTTGCAGATCGCGCTGAGGAACTTCACGCCTTCCGGCTCCGCAAAGGTCTATCGCATGGCCGGCGGCGCGGCACCAGCGCCGGACTCGGCCGTCACGATCGCCAACTCCACGATCGGTGGGCTCGCCGTCGCGGTCAACTCCGCAGCGCTCCTGGTGATCTCCAGGTAACGTCGGGCCGGGCAAGGTACGGTGGGCGGTGAGCTAGGGCGCGCCTCATCGAGCGCGGCGTCCGCGGCGTTTCTGAGCACCTCGCCGCTCCAGCGGCCGTGCTCGCCGAGATGCGTCGCGTTCTGGTTCCGGTCGGTCTCCTGGAGTGGTCAGCTCGGATTGGAGCGGTGCCCGGGTCGAGCCATTCACGCCGCACGCGCGGCGCGCGCTCGAAGCACACTACGCGCTGCGCCGCGGTGCGAGCGGCGACCCATTCGCGGGCGCCTCCGGCGCGACAGGCTGGGTGCACGCCCCCCCTCGCGGCGAGTTTGCCGCGCAACCGAGGGCAGGCGGCTGCTCGGACGCCCGTCTTACCTTGGCGCCAGCACGTACACCCAACTTTGGGTTGCGGTCCCCGCACCGCCTCCCGCCAATGACCCCGGCACGTGCCATCAACCATCGACCGCTGCTGAGAGCGGTCGCTCGAACAGACCGCCGACGGTCGAAGACCGCGAGCGCGTACGCGTGGAGGGTGCGCGGCTGGGATGGCGGCCGTGCGAATACCCCGCCTGGTACTTCGCTGAGCCACGCCGACCATGCCGGACTACTCGCCACCTGCCGGCGCGCGTGCCCACACGATCGTGAGCCGCGTTGGCGAGGGCAGGCGAGCCATGTCCATTTCGATCGCTCGATCGCTTGGCTGGGAGCGCGATCCATCGAGCGGCGTGCGCTGGGTTGCGGAGGACGTCGTTCGAAGGATGCATCGAGCGCCTGCGCATGCCGGAGCACTGGCAGCCGGGAAGGAAAGAGCTGTTCAGCGCGGAGGACATCGACAAGGAGGGGTTCGAGCGCACGATCAACCTCGCGCCTCGCGCCGTGGCGGTGCTGGAGCGGCGAGCGGCGGCCTTGTCGAACGGTGAGGGTCTTCTCTTCGGGAAGTACCAGCGGGCCTTGCGCGGCCACTGGTTCAAGGCGGCCAAAGCCGCTGGCATCGAGAACCGGCGAGCGAAGAAGATCAGCGTGTACGACTTTCGGCACGCGGCCGTGAAGCGGTTCCGGGATGCGAGCGGTGGCGATGCGCGCGGCGTGGGCTTCAGCATCGAGCTCATAGATGTGCAGGATCGCCTCGCCGGGATGTCGAGCGGCAAGTTCTACGCGAACAACCCGATCGATATCCTGCGGCGCGCGACGAAGCCCATCATCGACGAGTACGACCTCGTTCTTATCGACTGTCCGCCGAACCTTGGGATCATTACGTTGAACGGGCTCCGTATCGCGCAGGGTTACGTGGTCCCGACCATCCCCGATGTGTTGTCCACCTACGGCATCCCCCAGATCAAGACGCGCGTGGCCGCGTTCGCGGAGAACATCGGCGATTCCATCGACCCGCTCGGCATCATCGTCAACAAGTACCGCGAGCAGTCGACGGTGCACCGCGACACGCTCAAGCGGCTCTCGAAGATGGGGATCCCGATCTTCAAGACCATCATCCCCGAGAACAACCAGATCGCGGGGTCCGCCGAGTATGCGCCGATCTCGACGCTGCGGCAGAAGTACGGCTACCAAGGTCAGTACGACAGCTACGTTGCACTCACGAAGGAGTTCCTCCAGATTCTCGAGGCACACGCATGAGCACGATCGATCGCCTGGAGGCTGCCCTCCGCGTCGTGCTTGACGAGGCGAAGGAGAACGCGGATTTTCGCGCCCGACTGGAAGCCGCGCTGTCGGGCCCAAGCGCCGGCGGTGGCGAGAAACGCCGGCACCGGCGCGCACAGTCGCCGGTTGATCCGTTCAGAGTCTTCGAAACCGACGGCGAGGCCGGGCTGCGCACCGCTCTCGGTAGGTTGGACCTGGAGCAACTGAAGGACGTCGTTGCCGGCTACGACATGGACCGCGACCGGCTTGCCCTGAAGTGGCGCTCGCCTGACCGTCTGATCGCACGGATCGTCGACCTCGTTGCCGCGCGACGTCGCAAGGGTGACGCCTTCCTTGGAGAGCCAGCTGCTGGCGGCGGCAAGCCAGACGCCTGAGCGCAATCCGGCGAGGGCCAGCCGCAGGCTTGACGAGCAGACCACCGCGAGCCCGCGATGTTTTTCCGATACGGCGACCACGGACTGCCCGCGTATCGCGACGACCGCGGCTTCATGATCATCATGCCCGGCGGCAAGGAGCGGCCGGTCACCGATCTCTGGAAGTGGATCCACGAAGCCTCGCCCATCAGCGAGGACGAGTTCAACGCCCTGAAGAAGACCATCGAGGGCCACCATGCCGCCTGACGATCCGAAGCCCAAGAAGCCCGTCTTTCTCGTCCACCCGGAGGAGCTCAAGGATCCGGCCGCCCGCAGGGAGTTCGTGAAGGCGATGGCCGGCGACATCATCGCCATCGTCAACGAAAAGCGGAAAAGCAACGGGCTCCCGCCCGTCACTGAGTGAGCGTGCCGCCGCCCTCAACCTGGAGTGACCCCGCCATGCCCGCCGAATCCGAGAAGCCCGCGAAGGGCGCCAAGGTGCTCACGAGTCTCGTGGGCGCGGACGACCTCAAGACCGCCGAGCAGCGCACGGCGTACGGCGACGAGGTGACGGACGAAATCGTCGCGCTCGTCCAGGCCGAGCGGGCCCGCATGGGCCTCCCGCGGCTGACCTGATCGGTTAGTCCCGCCGGTCGCTATCCTTCGCCTTTCTCGACGTCTCACATCCCAACGGGGCCTAGGGAACCAGGGAAACAGTTGTGTTCACGCGATGTTGCGCTGCCAGTAGGCGCAGCGTGTCACCCGCATCGATCGCCAGGCAGAGAGCGATGGCGAGGTCCGCTCGAACGTTCCCCTCAAGCCCTTCTTGCATCACGCGGAGGAGAAGCCCGCCTCGCGCGTATTATCCGGCGCTAGGGCCCCAACATCCATGACCGTCAAGAAACGCTCGCTTCTAGCCATGCTCAGGGGAGTCTTCGTCGCAACGACCACGTCTTTCGTCATGGGGTGCGGTGGAAGAGCCACAGCGCCCGTTGCGGCCCCGTCGCCCACTGCCGGCCACCTCGAGTGCAAGTCAGACGACGCGAAAGACTGCGAAGTGCAGTGCAACGAGGGAAGCGCCGACAGCTGCAGCAACCTGGGCGCTCTCTACCGGGAGGGCAAGGTCGTGGCCAAGGATCTCGCGCGAGCCGTCACGTTGTTCAACAAAGCCTGCGACGGGGGCTCACCACGGGGTTGCTTCCGCCTGGCGTCCGCGTACTCCAACGGGGACGGGGTTGAACTCGGGCCGACTCGGGCAGCTAGACTGTACGAGAAGGCTGTCACTTTGTACGCGAAGGCGTGCGACGCGCATGACTCGTCAGCCTGCGCCGGCTTAGCTTTCATGTACAAAGAGGGCCGCGGGCTGAGTAAAGACCCAGCGAAGGCAGTCGCCCTTTATCGGGCTGCTTGCTCTGCGCCCGAAAGCCACGGCTGTCTGACCCTCGGGAAGATGACTCGGGATGGTGACGGCATCGAAAAGGACCCAGCTGCCGCGGCTCGGCTGTTCGAGCGTGCCTGCCAATACAAGAGCCCTGAGGCCTGCGAGGAACTGGGGCTCGCCTATCGCAACGGGCTTGGTTTGGGCAAGGACCTCACTCGCGCCGCTGAGCAGTTTCAGATCGCGTGCGCTGCTGGGCGAGGCTTCTCGTGCACCCAAGTGGGCCTTGCCTACGACGAGGGTGATGGAGTGCGCAAGGACCCCGCGCGAGCATCTCAAATGTACCAAAAAGGGTGCGATGCGGGGAACGGTGGCGGATGTTACCTCTTGGGTCTTCTGTACAAGCCAACTGACGTAGCCCCTGGCGACAGCGCGAAATCTGCCGCCCTGTTCTCGCGTGCATGCGATCTGGAGCTGTGGCCCGGATGCCAAGAATCGGGCCTCGCGTACTACGCGGGCCAAGGGGTCCCGAAGGACATAGGCAAGGCTGCGACCTTATGGTCGCGAGCGTGCGCTCAGCACGACGCGGAGTCGTGCTCTGACATGGCGCTCCTCTATCGAAACGGCGAGGGACTGGAGAAGAACCCAGCAAAAGCAATCTCACTCTTCACGGGCGCATGCGACGCAAATTGGATGCCCGCGTGCGCTTTCCTCGCCCTATCCGAGCTTCTAGGGGACGGGCTGCCGCAGGACACGGAGAAGGCGGTCGCTCTCTTCAAGAAAAGTTGTGACGGCGGTGCGCCCTTTGCCTGTTACGACCTTGGGCTGCTGTACACCAGCGATGATCGCGTCCCTATAGATGTGGCGCAGGGGCGAAGTTACATGCAGCGCGCGTGCGAACTTGGCCACAAAGACGCTTGCACGGAGTACGACGGCATGCGCTTCGCAGGGTCTCGCAAAGTCTCGATGACCAAGCAGGTAGCCGGTTTTCGCTTCGGGATGACAGGCCCGGAGGCTGTCGCTGCTTGTACGCGGAGTCGACATCAAGCAGATACCCTCGAGGCTGGGCAGCTCCTGTGCAGCGGCGCAGCAGATCCCGTCGGATTCCCAGTGGAGACCGTCAGTTTGTGGTTTTGCGACGGGCGGCTTTGCGAGGTTCTTGTGATCAGGGACTCCGCCGGAAAGACGGAGTCTGAGCTACAGCAGGACATGAGCGACTTGAAGGGGCAATTGACTGCGCGCTATGGCCCAGGAGTGGACCAAAAGGGCGCGGTGGCATGGGGATGGGCCGGGGCTTCCGGCGTCGTCGAGTCGAAGGTGGTTCTAGAGTTGTCGGACCAACCAAAGAAGGTCGTCGCCATTCTCTACAGCACAAAGGCTGCGCTCAAGCGCTACGCTGAGGAGAAGCTGCGAGAAAAGTCGAACCTGTAGGAGCTCCTCGCAGAACTCCTCGAAATCGTTCCCTTCGATCTGCTCGAGCGACTTCGGCTCTAGGTTCGTGAAGCCGTACTCCATGGACGTCCTACATGGCTACGCGAATACTCGCATACGTTAGAAGAGTCCCCCCCGCCGCGTTGTCGTCGAACCGCTTTTGCGTGTCGGATGTAGGTGCGCCACGCGCTCGGAGCGGTGCAGGGGTCTGCCGCATGATGGCGTCGAGAGACTTGCCGCGCTTGGCAGCCGTCGTCGCGAAGCCCGCGCGCAGCGAGTGTCCGGCGAACCTCCCTGGTGCGTATTCCGGCCAACCTGGGCGCTCGTTCCGCCGGCACTTGGGCACTCGTTCCAGCGCGCCTGGGCACGATCGGAGCGCAGCGACGGGTTGGTCCCGCCGGAGCGAAGCGACGAGTGGATGCGCGCACGGCGGCTCGAAGCCTACGTGCGTCCGCATCTGCTCTGCATCGACGAGGTCGGCTACCTCTCCTACGACGTCCGGCACGCCGACCTACTCTTCGAGGTCGTCACCCGCAGACACGAAAAGAAGCGCTCGATCGTACTGACCACCAACAAGGCCTTCGCCGAGTGGCCGACCACCTTCCCGAACGCCGCGTGCGTCGTCGCCCTGGTCGACCGGCTCATCAACCGCGCCGACGTCGTCGTCATCGACGGTGAGAGCTATCGCCTCCACGAAGCCGAGGAGCGCCAGCGGTCAAGGCGACCGCTCGCAAGAAGGGAAGGGATCGTCCCGCCCGGTGATCGCTACGCTGCGCCCGCCGACGATCGCTTGAACGCGTCGGCGGGCGACGCGGGCCCCGGTGATCGGGGTGCTACGACCTCGTCACGTTGTAGACGGGCGCCAGGATCCGCCTGATTCGGTGCAGCCCGCGCCGGCTGGGTAGTTGGCCACGGAGGGGTCGGGCCGCGACGATCGGCCCGATCGCCATCAAGAGAAAGGGCCCGGAGGTGGA
>Ga0302325_10003077_pt1 | contig 39748 bp, 36 predicted proteins | sample Palsa_T0_2_FD_201948 | JGI IMG/M metagenome (GOLD analysis project Ga0302325, IMG submission 201948) | Peat permafrost microbial communities from Stordalen Mire near Abisko, Sweden - Palsa_T0_2 | ecosystem: Environmental > Terrestrial > Soil > Palsa > Peat permafrost | place: Sweden: Abisko...
ACTGGGCCGACGGGCAGTCGGTGGCGCTTCTGAAGCACGTCGTGCGAACCGTCGAGCACGGTGCGTTGCAGGTGATCGCGACCTACCGCGACTCTGACCTCGGCAAGGATCATCCGCTCGGAGCCGTGCTCGCGGACCTGCGATCGGTCGAGGGCGTGCAGCGCATCTCCCTGCACGGCCTCGGCGCCGACGAGGTGGCGCAGATCATGACCGCCGTCGCCGGCCATGATCTCGAAGCGGATGGCATTGAGCTGGCAGGGCAGATCGCCACCGAGACCGATGGCAACCCCTTCTTCGTGGGGGAGGTCCTGCGGGGACTCTCAGAGTCCGGCGCGCTCGTGTTCGACGAGGACAGTGGACGCTGGAGCATCGACAGCTCCGCTGGGATCGCGCTGCCCGAGAGCGTGCGCGAGGTGATCGAGCGCCGCGTCGAGCGCCTGGGCGATGAGGCGCTCGAGGTCCTGACCCAGGCGGCGGTGATCGGGCGCGTGTTTGATCTAGAGCTCCTGGAGTCGATGCTCGAGATCGAGGAAAGCCGGCTGCTGGATCACCTCGAGGCAGCCGTCGCTGCCTCGCTGCTGGCAGAGTCCGACGAGCGGGTCGGGCGGTTTCGCTTTGCCCACGCGCTCGTCAACCAGACGCTGTATGAGGGGCTCGGAGGCACGCGCCGAGCGCGCATGCACGGGCGGGTTGCCCAAGCGCTCGAGAAGCTCTACGGCGAGGACCCGGGCGAGCACCTGACCGAGCTCGCGCTGCACTGGCGCATGGCTGCCGTGTCGGTCGATAAGGCCAAGGCGGCCGACTACGCCCTCAGGGCCGGTCGGCGCACCCTCGAGAGCCTCGCCCCCGCCGAGGCCGTGAAACTGTTCACCGATGCCGTCGAGCTGATTGGCGACCTCGACAGCGCCGAGCGTTGTGAGGCGCTGATCGGGCTCGGTGAGGCGCAGCTCCAGAGTGGCGAGGCCGCCTACCGCCACACGCTACTCGACGCGGCGCGGATCGCCTCTACCATGGCCGATGCCGAGCTCGCCGCGCGAGCGGCGCTGGCGAACAACCGCGGAGGGCTCCCAAGCACGTTCGGTGAGGTCGACAGAGAGCGGCTTGCGGCGATCGATAGGGCGATCGAGCTCGATGACCCACCGAATCGCGCGCGCCGCGCGCGACTGCTCGCGCTCAAGGCGCTGGAACTCAACTGGGAACCGGACTTTGACATGCGTCGAGCGCTCGCCGAGGAGGCGATCTCGCTGGCTCGTGCGACCGACGACCCGAGGACGCTCGCCGAAGTCCTCAGGAACGTAGAGGAAACCATCCGAGTACCGGATACGCTCGCCTGGCGAATCGATCTTGTCGAGGAGCTCTCAGGCTGCGCCGCCGAGGTGGGCGATCCTGCCCTCCGATACTCGGCGCACCTCTTCGAGTCCCACACCTGCTTGGAACGGGGGGACCTCGAGCGCGCAAAGCTCGCACTCGAGCGGAGCCAGCTGATCGCGCACGAGCTCGATCGGCCCACGATGAACTGGGTTGTCACTTTCACCATGGCTGGGTGGGAGCTCATGCACGGCGATCTGGTCGCCGGCGAGCGCTTGTTCGAGAGCGCGTTCCAGATCGGGCAGGAGGCCGGGGAGCCCGACGCCGTCTTTATCTACGCCGCCGCGCTCGCCCAAGCGCGTTGGTTCCAAGGCCGCGGTGGCGAGATCATCGAGATGATGGAGCAGAGCGTGAGCGCCTACCCGGCGATCGCGGGCTGGCGAGCCGGACTGGCATCGATCCTGTGCTGTCTCGATCGAGGAGTCGAGGCGGCGAAGATCCTCGAGCAGGCCGCGAGTGACCGCTTCGAGCACATCGCGCCGAACACGGCCACGTTGACCGCGCTGGCGCTTTATGCCGACGCCGCCGTGGAGACCGACAGCGCGGGCCCCGCCTCGATCCTCTACGAGCTCATCGAGCCGTGGGCCGACCAGGTCGTCTGGAACGGCCTCATCGGCTACGGACACGTCCGCATGTGGCTGGGCCTGCTCGCCGGCGTCATGGGAGACCACGAGCAGGCCGATCAGCACTTGGCGTTCGCGTGCGATTTCCAGGAGACCCACGGCCTGCTTCTGTGGGCAGCCCGCGCCCATGTGGGCTGGGCGGAAGCGCTTGCCGGGCGAGGCGATGCTGCTCGAGCAGGCGAGCACGCCACCCGCGCGCTCGAGCTTTCGCGAGAGCACGGCTTCGTCCTCGTTGAGGAGCGCGCAGCCGCGCTCGTCGATGCGCAGTCAACCGCCTAAATGTGACCAGGCGATGCGGCGCTGTGCTGTCGCCAGGCGGCTTCATGGGCCAGTCTCGATTGCTCTCGACCGGACGGCCGGCCCAACGCCGTGTTGTCGGGGGGGCATCCTGGGATGAGATCGCAGGCGTTGATCGCCTCCCGTGCAAACTTGCTGCACGCTCCGCGCCGACAGCAGCACTGAGGGGAGGGGACGCCGGCGTCGACGCAAGCGCGGCCGCCCCTCGGTGCCTGATCGGGGCGCGATGACCGCGAACGTTTGAGCTGGAAGCAGATCGGCTCGGGCGCCCGTCGTCTCGGTCCGGTCCGGTGGTGTCGCGCGTTGTCGACAGGGGATTGCTTTTCAGCGTGACCCGGTCGGTGGCGGAATCTTTAGCTGGCGACAGATCTTGCGAGCCAATGCGTAGTCGATCTCCCGGTGGCGCGGCATCACCGAGCGTGCCCCACTCGGGCCGATCCAACGAGAGTGGTTCGCTCCCTCGTCGATCTGCCGGCAGCTCTGAGCGCGCAGGTGGCGCTCGAGCTCGCGTCGCTTCATGCAGCGATTGTCAGACGCAGCGGCTCGCGTTGGCGTTGGTCGTCGTCGTCGCGCGGCTCCGGCGAGAGCATGAGTCGCAGGGCGTCGATTACGTTCGCGCGGGCCTCCTCCTGAGTGCGACCCTGGCTGAAGACTCCCGCGACCTCCGGGATGGATGCAATGATCCAGCCGTCCTCGCCGGGCTCGTAGACGATCGTCAGATCCAGCTGCTCGGACATCTCAGCAACGGTACCAATCGCTCACGCCCCGGCCCGTCATGCGAGCGGGAAACCGTGTCCCGAACCGTGTCCCAGACTAGGCAAATCTGAGGTCGTTTTGGGACACGTAACCGGCGATTATTTGGCTCTACTAAGCCAAACTAGAGGCCTCAGGGACCACTACGGAACCGAAGGTCAGAGGTTCGAATCCTCTCGGGCGCGTGGCAGAACGCCATGAATACTCGGGTTTTGTCCCAGGATGTTGCAAGTCTCGGGCCATGGCGGGCGCCGTCCACGCCTCGATCCGGCGCCCGAGCACCGTTAGGCGGCAGGGATGTGCAGGTAGGACTGGACGCTCTCGACGCGGTCGGTCGCTATCAGGCGCCCGCTCGGTCGGGTGCGCATCGGCCGCCCGTCGGGTCGTCGCACGAGGAGCTGGTGGCCCTTGGCGCTGGTGATGATGTAGCCCGCCGGGGGCGTCTGGGTGCGACGGCGCTGTTGCTGAGTCGAGGTCTTCGTGCCAGCGGTGCTCATGGTTGTCCGTTCTCGGGATGGCGGTCCCGTCGCGCTAGGTCGACGAGGGATATTGTCGACCAAGGCTATCAACATTCACGGGATTGTCCCGGGCGTCGTCCGCGCGCCACAGGCAACAGCGCGCGAGAGCAGTAACTCACGCTCGCGCGCGTTGTTGCACAGGTCGGCTGCGCGCTCGAATTCCTCGCGCGCCTCCGCCATCCGCCCGAGACGCACGAGGACATCACCGCGCACGCCGGGAAGCAGATGGTAGCCGCGCAGCGCTGGCTCATCGGCAAGCGAATCGACGAGCTCGAGTCCAGCCTCGGGGCCGAAGGCCATCGTCACCGCCACGGCGCGGTTGAGCTCAACAACCGGGGAGCCGGTGAGGGCCGCCAGGGCGTCGTACAGCGCGACGATCCGCGGCCAGTCCGTTTCCTCCACGTTCCGGGTCCGCGCGTGGCAGGCGGCGATCGCTGCCTGCAGCGTGTAGGGCCCTAGCGCGCCGCCGAGCTCCTCGGCCCGCCGAAGGCCGGCGAGACCGCGCTGCACGAGCAGGTGGTCCCAGCGCGCGGAGTCCTGATCGGCCAGCAGTACCGGCTCACCGCGCGGCCCGACCCGCGCCCGCAGCCGCGAGGCCTGGAGCTCCATCAGGGCCAGCAGGCCGTTGACCTCAGCCTCGCGCGGCATCAGTGCGACCAAGATCCTCCCCAGGCGTAGGGCGTCCGCGCACAGCGCCGGTCGGATCCACTGCTCGCCGGCGGTCGCCGCGTAGCCCTCGTTGAACACCAGGTAGATCACCTCGAGCACCGCCGACAGGCGCTCGGTCAGCTCGTCGCGACCGGGGACCTCAAACGGCACGCGCGCCTCGGCGAGCGTGCGCTTGGCGCGGACGATGCGCTGCGCGACCGTCCCCTCGGAGACGAGGAACGCCCGCGCGATCTCGGGCGTCGACAGGCCACCCAGCAACCGCAGCGTAAGCGCGACCCGCGCCTCCCGGGACAACACCGGATGGCACGTCATGAAGATCAGGCGTAGCACGTCGTCCTGCACGTCTTCGACCTGTGCCGCGAGCTCAGGCTGATCGAGCTGTTGGAGGATTTCCAGTTCGCGTCCGATCAGCTCCCGCTTACGCTCGAGCACGACGCGCCGGCGCAGTGCATCGATCCCCCGGCGCTTGGCGGTGGCCGCCAGCCATGCGCCCGGCTTGTCCGGGATTCCCGATTGAGGCCACTGCTCGAGCGCGGCGACGAGTGCGTCCTGGGCCAGATCCTCGGCCACCGCCACGTCGCGCACGATGCGAGTCAGCCCGGCTATCAACCGGGCCGACTCGATCCGCCACACGGCGTCGATCGCACGATGGGTGGCCGACGGGCTCACGGGCCTAATTCTGAGCCGTCTGCTCGCGCAGCCGTTCATTGGCCTCGCGCAACTCCGGCGTCAGCTGCTCGCCGAAGTCGTCGGCGTCGAAGATCTGGCGCAGCTCGATCTCGACACCGCCGTCGAACGGCGCTCGCTTGAGCCACTCGATCGCCTCATCGCGCGACGCGCACTCCCAGATCCAGTAGCCCGCGACGATCTCCTTGGCCTCGGCGAACGGACCGTCGGTGATGGTGCGCTCGCTGCCGTTGAAGCGGACCTTTGCGCCCCTGGCGGTCGAGTGCAGGCCCTCGCCGGCCAGCATCACGCCTGACTTGACGAGCTCTTCGTTGTACTTCGTCATTGCCCCCAGAAGCTCGGTGCTGGGCATCTCGCCCGCCTCGGACTCGGGGCTCCCCGGGACCAGAACCATGAAACGCATTGCTGTCTCCTTGTGGTGGATGGTGTTACTACCGGTACGTCGAACGAGGTGGGCCGGAATCGACACCGCCCGAGATTTATCTTGGCTGGCGTCCGCCTCGACACGCCGGTTGGACGCAAGCCAGGAGCCCGCATGCATCCCTGGGTGAGAGGAGTCGCCGCAGCGGCGACGAACTCAGCGCCATGCTGGCTGCTATCCACTTCCTGTCCGAACAGGTCTTCGGTGACAGCTACCTCGAACTCCTTACGCTCGCAGTTCTGGTATCGGCGTTTGCGACGGCCTACAAACACATCGAATGTCACCAAACCGGCTGCCACCGCCTCGGACGGTTTCCGCATGGGCACCTGAAACTCTGCGCTCGTCACCATCCACTGGTGCCCAACGACGGCAAGATCACAGCCGAGCAGATCGACGCGGTGACGAAAGCAAAGACCCAGTGAGGCCGGGCGACCCAGGGTCGATGGATCAGCCAGCCGAGATCGCCGACTCCTTCGCTGCGCCGACGCCGGAGCCACCGCGAACCTGACAAGCTGAGCTTCCACGATGAATGTTTCCGGGAGATCGGCCCTCGTGACGGGCGCGAGCGGGGGTCTCGGACAGGCGATCGCGCGCGGGCTGGCCGAACGCGGCGCCCGCGTCGCACTGAGCGCCCGCCGCATCGATGTGCTGGAGGAGCTCGCGACGGAGATCGGCGCCTCGGTGATCGCCTGCGATCTCACCGATGCCGTTTCGACGCGTGAGCTGGTGGAGCAGGCCTCCGGGGTCGACCTCCTCGTCGCCAATGCGGGCCTCGACTCCGCCGAGGATCTCGTCGAGCAGTCCGACGAGCACATAGCCCGCGTCGTCGCCGTCAATCTCACGGCGCCGGCTGTTCTCGCGGCGGGAATCGCTCGCGCGATGACGAGTCGCCGCGAAGGGCACATCGTCTTCGTCTCGTCGATGGCCGGGAAGTTCGCGACGGCAGGCAACGGGCCTCTCTACACAGCCACCAAGTGGGGCCTGCGCGGCCTTGGCCTGGGGCTGCGCGAGGAGCTCCGCACCACGGGCGTCGGTGTCTCCACGGTCTTCCCCGGCCCTATCCGCGACAGCGGCATGTTCGCGGACAGCGGGGCGCCGCTCCCGGCCTCGATCAAGACGAACAGCCCACGCGAGGTGGCCGGCGCCGTCGTCCGTGCGGTCGAGCGAAATCGTGCCGAGATCGATGTGGCCGCGCCGCTCATCCGCTTCGGCGGACTCCTCGGAGGGCCGCTACCGCGACTCGTCGCCGGCATCTCGCGACGACAGGGCGTCGGCGAGGTTCGCGCGCAGATGGCCGCTGCGCGACGGCGCTGACCGGAGCAGTCGCCTGATCTGCGGGTCCGGTCAGTGGGCGCGGGCGCGGCTGGCGCTGAGCGTGCCCAGGGTCTTCGTCGCCCGGCAGATCTCCGGGACATTCGATTCGTTGATGAACACGGGCGCCATCACCGCGCCGGGGGTCAGCGTGTGTTTGTGGCCCAGCAGGTGGCCCACCTCGTGTGTCACGGTCAGGCAGAACATGTTCCAGTCGCTTTCCATCACCTGCTGCGTCGGCCACTGCCAGTGGGCGATCGCGATGGTGCACCGTGTGTAGGTGCTCGCGGGCGCTTCGAGGTCGTTCTGGCCGAGCGAGGATTCGAACGTCACCCAGGCGTCGCTGCCGGGTTCGAGGGTTGCGGGCACCGGCTGGTTGGCGAGCACCGTGATCTGACCGCCGCAGGGCACGGCGCCCCAATACGTCTCCGCGACTGCGGTGGCAAGCGCCACCGGACCGCGGCGGGCGCGCTGTTCGAGCCCCGCCTGCCTGCCCGAGAGCTTGGCATGGCTCGCGGCATGTGCATGAGAGCGGTGGGCCGCGCCGGCCTGGGCGCCGGCCGATGCGGGCAGCGCCAGCGCCAGCGCGAAGATCGATGTCGTGAGCAGCCGGGCCATGCCTTACATGCTGAGGCGAGCCGCCGCGCGACTCCTCCTCCCACGCGGGTGATCCCGGGGGGACAGCTGGGGGAGGTGCGGGTGAGACGGGGCTCACCTTTCAGTCCCGATCTGCCGATGAGGGCTGTAGATAGCCCCCACGAGGCACGAGGACAGCAAATGCCGCCACAGCCCCCCACCACCGTCGTCCTTGCCCGCTTCGACGATCTCCTCGCCAGAGGACTGCGCGAGCTGATCGAGGGTGACCCGAGCCTCACAATCGTCGCAGCCGAGGTCGAGTACGGACGGATCCCCGTCGTGCTACGCGCCCACCGCCCGGCGGTGGCGATTCTCGACGTCGGGGCGCTGGCCAAGCTGGCCGAGATCCGGGAGCTGAGCAGCGGGCATCCGGACACGCGCTTCGTGCTGATCGCCGACGACCCATCGATGGAGGAGTGCGCCCAGCTGATCGCGTTCGGGGCGAGTGCCTGCCTCGGCAAGAGCACCCAGTCGCGCGACGTGCTCAACGCGATCCATCTTGCTTCCAGGGGGCTTCAGGTGATGCCCCGGTCCGCCTCGGACCCCGCTGGTGGCCCGCTCGGAGCCGGGCACCTGCTGACCGGGCGTGAGGCCGAAGTGCTCCCCCTGCTTCAGCAGGGCCGCTCGAACGCTCAGATAGCCCTCGCCCTGCAGGTGGGTGTCGAGACGGTTCGCACCCATGCGCGCAACATCTACCGCAAGCTCGGCGTCTCCTCGCGCCGTCAGCTCGCCGCGACGTCCCTGCCCGAGCGAAAGCAGGAGTCGAGCGCGCCCGGGCGTCCACCGCTGCGCCGGGCGAGCATGCCCGTATCCTCGCGGCGCGGGCACGGCCTGAGACACCGCTGAGGCGATCCCGCGGCGGCGGCGGCGACCGCACATCGGGTCGCCCGGTTCGCCGATCGGCGCAGAGGCCGGTCGGCGCCCAGGGTCACCGACCTCCGCCCCGGGTCGCGGGCCGGCCGGGCGCCTGTTTGCGCACGTTTGGACGGGGTCGCGTGCGTCGGTTTGCGCACGTCTGGAAGGCACGCGTCGAGTTGTCTAAGCATGCTCAACAAACGTTGAATCGCCCACGCTTGCCTAAGGTCTCGACGGCCGGCTGCCGTTAACCGCAGCAGGTCGAAGGAGACCGGGGAGCCATCCCCTTTCACAGCGGCGATTGCGCCACAGTCAGGAGACGCCGATGAACGGTGGCGTCCCATCGAAGTACGGCTCGCCCTTGAGCGAGCACCTCGCGGCGAGCGGTCCGCCTTTGGGCGACCGCCTAGCAACGGCCCCCAGCCCGCTGTTTCGGGCCGGCCGCAAGACGTTCCGCGCGGGACTGCTCCTGCTCGGGATGCTGTCGACCCTCATCTTCACGAGCAGCGCCCTCGCGGCTGCTGCTTCCGTCGGGCTGGGAACCGCAGCCCCCTTCTCGGTGCTGGGCGGCTCGACCGTCACCAACACCGGTCCCACCACGATGTTCGGCGACCTGGGCCTCAGCCCGGGCTCCTCGGTGACCGGCGCTCCGCACGTACTCGGTGAAACACACATCGACGATGCAGTCGCGATCGCCGCCAAGAACGACCTGACCACCGCCTATGACGACGCCGCGTCGCGTCCGAGCAACGGCTCGGCCGGGACCGACCTGGCGGGTCAGCTCTTCCTTCCGGGCGTTCGCACCGCCAGCAGCTCGCTGCTGTTGTCATCGGGGAGCGTCACGCTGGATGCCCAGGGCAACCCCGCCGCGGTGTTCATCTTCCAGATTCCCACGACGCTGATCACCGGCTCGGGCACGAGCGTCTCGCTGATCAACGGCGCACAAGCCTGCAACGTGTTCTGGCAGGTCGGCTCCTCGGTCACGCTCGGGACCGGAACGAGCTTCGTCGGCACGGTCATGGCGCTTCAGAGCATCACCGCCAACACGGCAGCGACCATCCACGGCAGGCTGCTCGCGCGAAACGGCGCCGTGACCCTGGACACGAACACCATCACCACGTCCAACTGCGCATCGAGCGTGAGCGGCGGCGGCGGTGGGCTTGAAACGCCCAACGGGGTACCGCCCGTGGGCGTACCCGGCGGAGCGGGCAGCGGGCTGCCCCCGGCCGCATCGAGGACCATCATCTCGCCGTCCGTGCTCGCCAAACGACGCGCGGCCGCAAGACGCGTGGCCGAGCGGCGCCTGGCGGCCAAACGGCACACGGCCGCCCACAAAGCGCGCCCGCGCCACAAAAGCTCGTTCACCGGATGAGCTTGCATCGGGCAGGCCGCCGACTGATCGTATTGCTCGCCGCCGCGGGGCTGCTCGGCCTCGCGGTTGGCTCGGCCGCATACGCGAGCCCGGCCGCTTCGGCGGCGCGCGCAAGAACCACGCCGCGCGAGCAGGCGACGCAGGAACTCGCGGTCCTGGTTTCACAACACTCAGCCCACAAGGCACCCGAAGCGGGCTCGCCGCTCGTCGCCACGGTGTCGCCGATCAGGCCCATCACCGGCGAGCCGACCACCCTGCCGGTGCTCGCACGCTCGATCGGCGCCGGCGGGGTGATGTGGCTGCAGGTGATGCTCCCCGGCCGTCCCGACGGATTGACCGGCTGGATCGCCCAGCCGGGCACCCGCGCCGCGGTGACGCCGTGGCGCATCACGGTCAACCTGCACACGCGCCGCGTGACCGTCTACAACGACGGCGCCAGGGTGAGAATGTTCAAGGCGGTGGTCGGCAAGCCCTCGACGCCGACCCCTACGGGACAGTTCTTCGTCGAGGAGGTCGTGCAGATGCAGCCCGGCGAGCCGGGCGGCCCGTTCGCTCTCGCCCTAAGCGCTCGCTCGAACGCTCTGCAGGAATTCGAAGGCGGGCCCGGGCAGATCGCGATGCATGGACGCGACAACCTGGGAGGGACGCTGGGCGCCGCCGAATCTCACGGCTGCGTCCGCCTCGGCACAGAAGCCATCGACTGGCTGGCGGCGCGTGTGGGCGGCGGCACCCCGGTGACGATCACGGCCGGGTGATGTTCCAACGGGCGCTCGCCTGACGCTCGTGCCGTGCCGGCGCCGCCCGGGCTCAGGCGCCGCTGCCGGCCGCGCGCCGGGGCGAGAAGATGTCGGCGCACTCGGCGCACACCGCCTCCGGCACGAGGCCCGCGCGCATGAGCAGGGCGAAGATTCGGCAGCCCACGCAGAAGCCGAGGATCGACTCGAGTCCGGCAGCGAGGATCAGCATCGCCAGCAGCACGTCGGCGACGCCGTCGGAGCCGAACGCCAGCGCGGCGATCGCCGCCGCCGTGGTGAACACGGCTCCGATGCCCTGCGCGAAGCGCTTGGGCGGCCCGGGGACCGGCTTCTCTGGGCCGAGGCGCGGCGCGATCACCGCGCTCGCGAGACGCCCCAGCGGGCTCAGCGTGGGCCCCGTGAACACCCGGGCGATGAAGCCGTAGGCGAGCGCCACGAGCAGCCAGTAGGAGGAGGTGGCGAGCGTGATCGCCGCGAGCAGCATCACGACGAAGGCCACCGTTCGGGCTGCCTTCTCGTTGACCGGATTTGGAAACGAGAACGTCCTTGAGAGCATGGTCATGCGCTCGACGATAGCGCGCAAAAGAGGTGCCGGCGAGGCCTTTGTCGGTATCCTGATCGCCTTTCGTCAGTTTCCTGATACACTTGATGAACATTGCCTGGGAGAACCGGGCGGTGCAGACGGAAAAGGACCTTTCGTCTCCTCCTAGTCCGGGGAGGGCTAGCGTTCTTCTCGGACACCCTCACGGCTGGGCCAGCACCCCCCCGCTGGCCCAGCCGTATTTAATGGGCCGTCCGCGAACGTCCGCGAACGTAGGGCCGCGTGCGAACGTCAGCCGTCCGCGAACGGCGCCAGCGGCACGCCGTGGTCGTGCTCTCGCATGCCCAGCTCATAGGCGGCGCCGTGCGTCGTACTGAGCGTCCGCGACGCCCTCTGAGCGGGCAGCCGCACGGACAGCTCGAGCGCGGCGACCGAACAGTTGATCACGTCGTGGTCGCCTGAGCGCCGCCCGCCGGGGTCGGAGTAGCGCCAGCCCGCCGCCGCCAGGCGGGGGACCTCGACGCTCGCCCGGATCCACAGCCCGCGCTTGCCGCTCAGCTGCATCACGCACCCCTCCGGCGTCTCTGAGACGCGCAGCTCCCGCCTGCCGATTGCCGCGATCCGGTGGCGGTGGCCGCCGAGCGACAGTGCCCCGTTCGCCACCCAGGGCGTCATCCGCCCGGCCACCTTCACGCGTCCGAGCGCGACGTCGAGCCACGCCCGCGGTTCCTCCGAGAAGCAGATCCCGTGCAGCCAGATCCAGCGTTCGGCGTGCTCGGAGCCCCAGTTGTGACCGACCATGCCGGGCCACTCGCGCAGCTCGATCGCGCCTTGGCCGGGCAGCTCGAGGACGCCGTCGAATCTGGCGGCCGGCGCGGGGCTCGTCAGCTTCGTGCGCGGCAGCGGCGCGCGGTAGAGCCACTCGCGGGGGAGGTGGCGAAACTCGGGCTCATCGGAGGCGAACCGCAGCGACCACCGCGCCGGCCCGCATTCGCCCTCGGCCGCCGCGGGTGTCAGGCGCGCGCCGTCCACCTCGATCCACCCCCCCGCCGGGACGCCGGGCTCACCGCCGCTCACCTTGTGCATGAACGGCCGCCCGCGGCGGGCATCGAACACGGTGCACCACACCGACCCCGTCGGGCGCTGTCCGGGTGGCTTTGAGACCGTGTGGCGAATCCACACTCCCAGCGGCTGCTCGGGCGAGACGGCGCGCAGGTAGAAGGACTCATACATCCCCGCCCTTGCCGGCGCTTCCGGGAAGACCGCGCTCGTGGGCATCGCGCCGATGCTAGACGCTCGCGTGAATCCTGGAAGGATGGCGGGATGAAGCGACAATCACTCGTCAAGCTGCCGCCGGCGCTGGCGCAGCCGCGCTCGAGCGGAAATGCGCGCTATCTGCTGGGTGTCGATGGTGGCGCGACCAAGACGCTCGCCGCCGTTCTGGACCTGGACGCGAGGGTGCTCCACCTCGCCCACGGAGGACCCAGCAACCAGGACGCGGTCGGCCCCAGGGCTGCCGTAGCGGCGCTGCTCCAGACGGCCGACGAGGCGATCGAGCGTGCCGGGATCGATCAGGATGCGCTCGGCGGGGCGGTGCTCGCGATCGCCGGCGTCGACACGGCCGCCGTCGTCCGTCAGGTCGATGTGGCCCGCCGGGATGGCTGGATCGTGGTCAACGACGTGGTCGGAGCGTGGGCCACCGCCACGGGCGCAGGACCCGGCGTGGCGGCGATCTCGGGCACGGGCTCGAACGTCTTCGGCGTCGGCTCGGACGGGCGCCCATGGCAGGCGGGCGGCTGGGGCCACCTGCTGGGCGATCAGGGCAGCGGCTACTGGCTCGGGGTCGAGTCGATCAGGGCGGCCCTGCGCGACCGCGACGCCTCGGGCCCGCCGACCGCGCTCAGCGACGCTGCGCAGGCGTTCTTCAACGCGCCGAGCGTCGAGGCGCTGGCGGCGCAGGTCTATTCAAGGCCGCTCACCAAGGGCGAGATAGCCGCGTTCGCCACCGAGACCAACAGGCTCGCCGACGCGGGAGATGCGGTTGCGCGTGAGCTGTATGAGCGCGGGGCCAGGGAGCTCGGCATGCAGATCGCCGCGGTCATCCGCGAGACCGGCCTGGGCAGCATCGCCGAGGGCCCGGCATCGTTTCCGGTGGGCCTGATCGGCAGCGCGTTCAAGGCGGGCGCCGTGTTCGTCGAGCCGCTCTCGCGCGAGGTCCACGAGGTGGCCCCGGATGCGGTCGTGTCGGTCGTCGCGATGGCTCCGGTAGGTGGCAGCCTGCTGCTCGCAGCGCGCGCCTGTGGCTGCGGCGAGCGGATCGCCACCGCGGAGCTCTCGGGCCTGATCGACGTGGCGCTCCAGGCACGCGCCTGAGCGAGCGTCCTGCTTCACGCGGCCGCCCGCAGGCGGGCCTCGATCGCGCTGCGGTCGCCGATCGCCTGGGCGCCCGAGCCGCGCATCCGCACAGCCGCCGCGGCATTGGCGAAGCCCGCCGCAGCGGCCGGGTCCACCCCCTCCTCGAGGGCCATGAAGAAGGCGGCCGCGAACACGTCTCCCGCGCCGAGATCGTCGCCCGGGCCGTCGAGCGGCGGCACCTCCACCCCCAGGACCTCATCGCCCGCAAGCAGGATCGTCGTCGGGGACGATCCCGCAGTCACCGCCACGACCGCGCCCGCCGCCGCGACGCGTGCGATCAGCGCCGCGCAGCTCGCCCGCTCGGTCTCGCTCAGCACGATCGCATCGCAGCTGTCGGGGATACCGCGAGGGTCCGGCGCGCTCGGGCGGATCCGCCGGCCCTCCCCGGACCACTCCCTGACAAGGCCCTGCGGGGTCAGCCCGACGAAGCCCGCCTGTCCGCGCCACCGCCGCGGCGTCTCCCGCGCCACGGGGGCCAGATGGAGGATCTCGGTGTCGATCGCCACGGCCGCCTCGTCGAACGCACCGGCCCACGCGAGCATGCGCTGGGAGCGCGCGAGGCCCGTCCCCGATGTCTCGAGCGTGGTGGTGTGCTCGGCCGGCAGGATTTGCAGCTCGAGCTCTGAGCGGTAGGGCTCGAGCAGATCCTCGATCTCACCGGGCTCGCCCTGTGTCACGATCAGCGCCCGCCGCCCGAGCCGTGCGGCCTGCAGCGCGCTGTAGAAGGCGGTGCCCCCGGGGCGCCGGGAACCGTCGCTCAGCACGTCGGCCGTGACATGCCCGACGGTCGTGTAATCGAATCGCACGCTGGTATACCAAATCAAATCGCCCCTGCGCCTGTTGTGCTCCCCTGAAGCCCGATGACTCCTCACTCCGATCACCGCGGTCGGCGGACGGTTCGCCGGGGCCTGTTGGCGCTGCTGTTCGCGGCCATCGGCTGCGCCCTGCTGGCGCCGTCCGCGCCGGCGGCGTCCAGTCACCACAAAAAACCACGCAAGCAGGCCCTGCGCGGCGACCCGCTGCGCGCCGCGCTCGCCTTCGAGGAGATGCAGGCGCACTACTACATCGCCGGCTCGGGGCTGTATGAAGGGGAACCGTTCTCCTCGCTGTGGCCGTTCTCGCAGGCGTTTGCGGCCACGGTCAGCATGGCCGGCATCCCCCGCCTGGGGATCTCGCTGACGAGCGAACTGCGCTCAAGGCTGGTGGGCCTGCACAACTACCTGGACACCTCCAACTCCGGGGCCCCGGAAGGCACCTTCACGAGCACGCTCACGGCGTTCGATGCGACGGTTGCCCCTCCCGCCGGTCCCGGCGGGGCCAAGTACTACGACGACAACGACTGGGTCGGCATCGAGCTCGCGCGACTTTATGAGCTGAGCCACAGCCCCTCGCTGCTGGCGGGAGCCGAGACGATCATGGCCTTCGAGATGGCCGGCTGGCAGGCGAGCCCCGAACTCGGCTGCCCCGGCGGGGTGCCGTTCTCAAACGAACCGGAAAACAGCCAGCGCAACACGGTGACCACCGCGCCGGCGGCGGAGCTCGCCGTGCAGCTGTACCGGATCACCCACAGCGCCCAGTATCTGCAGTTCGCCGAAATGGCCTATGCCTGGGTGCGCCAGTGCCTGCTTCAGCCGAGCGGCCTGTATGCGGACCACGTAAACCGCAAAGGCGTCGTCGAACCGACGCTGTGGAGCTACAACCAGGGCACCATGATCGGCGCAGGCACTTTGCTCTACCAGGCGACCGGCAACGGCGCCTACCTCAACCAGGCCCGCCAGACGGCCCAGGCCGCCCTGGCCTACTTCACGCCGGAACGGCTCGGTTCCGAGATCGCCTCATTCCCGTCGATCTACTTCCGCAACCTGCTCTACCTCGACTCGGTGACCCATGAACCACCGGGCCCGAAGATCGCGCAGGCCTACGTCGACTATGCCTGGCAGCACCTGCGCCTGAAGAACGACCTGTTCCTCGGTGGTGAGCCGCCCGAGCCCGAACTGCTTGTGCAGGCGGCGATCGTGCAGATCTACGCGCTGCTGTCCTCACCCCCGAGAAGCTACTTCTAGCCACACGATCATCCCTTGCCGGCGGACCTTGCCGCATCCGCGGCCGCTTGCCACTAGATCGAGAATCGGGGCACTAGTACATCCGTCCATTCCTGTCGCGGAAAGTGATCGGCGCTTCACAAAGCCGTAGCTCTGCCCCAGAGTGGCGGCCTCGACCAACAGACCGTAGGAAAGGAATCCGATCTCATGCCAACTCTCACGAGCCGCCGCGCAGCAGTCACGCTTGCCGCAATTGGAGCCCTGCTGCCCGCCGTTCTTCTTGCAACCCGGGCCGACGCGGCACCGATCTACCTCTGCCAGAGAATGGGCGGGGCGACTCACTTCGTCACGATCAACACGAAATGCGGTAAGAATGAAAGAAGGCTTTCGTTGATCGTTGACGCCAGCAACGGCGTGAACGGCTTGCCAGGCGCCACGGGAGCCGCCGGAGCGACCGGCGCGACGGGACTCCAGGGAGTGACTGGAGCGACCGGCGCAACCGGGGCGACCGGAGCCCAAGGGGCGACCGGAGAAGCTGGTGCAACCGGTGCAACCGGTGCAACCGGAGAAGCTGGAGTCCAGGGTGTGACCGGGGCTACGGGTGCGACTGGAGCAACAGGGGCCAATGGCACGAATGGCAGGACCGGATCCACCGGAGCCGACGGTAGAACGGGCAGAACGGGAGCAACTGGAGCCACCGGCTCGAACGGAACGACTGGCGCCACGGGAGCCGAAGGCAAAGCCGGAAGCGACGGGGCAGCCGGCACCACCGGAGCCACGGGTCCGACTGGCGCCACCGGTGAAACCGGTGCGACCGGATCAGAAGGCAAAGAAGGAGCCGAAGGCAAAGCCGGAAGCGATGGAACACCCGGCGCCACCGGTGAAACCGGATCAGAAGGCAAAGAAGGAGCCGAAGGCAAAGCCGGAAGCGACGGGGCAGCCGGTACCACCGGAGCCACAGGTCCGACCGGCGCCACCGGTGAAACCGGTGCGACCGGATCAGACGGCAAAGAAGGAGCCGAAGGCAAAGCAGGATCAGAAGGCAAAGCAGGAGCCGAAGGCAAAGCCGGAAGCGATGGGGCACCCGGTGCAACTGGAGCAACCGGATCAGAAGGCAAAGCAGGAGCCGAAGGCAAGCCAGGAGCCGAAGGCAAAGCAGGAGCCGAAGGCAAAGCCGGAAGCGACGGGGCAGCCGGTACCACCGGAGCCACAGGCCCGACCGGCGCCACCGGTGCAACCGGTGCAACCGGATCAGAAGGCAAAGCAGGAGCCGAAGGCAAAGCCGGAAGCGATGGGGCAGCCGGCACCACCGGAGCCACGGGCCCGACCGGCGCCACCGGTGAAACCGGAGCGACCGGAGCAGAAGGCAAAGAAGGCAAAGAAGGCAAAGCCATCGTCGATTTAGCTGCCGGCACCACCGGAGGTACAGGCCCGACCGGCGCCACCGGTGAAAGCGGATCAGAAGGCAAAGAAGGAGCCGAAGGCAAGGCAGGGTCAGAAGGCAAAGCGGGATCAGAAGGCAAGGCGGGAACCGAAGGCACGGGAGCCCAGGGGGCAACCGGCCCTGCAGGGCCAACCGGTGCGGAAGGCGTCAAAGGCGTCAGCGGACCGGAAGGTAAAGAAGGTAAAGTCGGTCCAACGGGTCCGGCCGGAGCCAACTCGCCGCTTGTATTTGGTCCGTACACATCGACCAGCGATCCCGACTCGGGTGAATGTGGCAGCGAATGGGCGAAGGACACCTACACCAGGACCTACCTGATTACACCGAACCCAGATGGCTCGTTCGATGTGACGGTGTTGGTTGATGGCAGCTTCGTCACAGTTCCCGGAGCAAAGCAGCCGGGCGCGAATCCGTGCGGAGCTACGATAGCCTCAGAAGTTTCAGGTAAGTTCTACGGTGACTACGCGGTGGCGATCCCGGCCGGCGCGGAATTCGACCCCGAGGCGACGTACGACAGCACAGATCCAAGCCTGACGAAATCAACGGAAGAATTCGTTGAAGCGGTCTTCCCTGGACAGAAATTGGGACACTACGCATGGCAGTTCCATTACCGCACAGGCAGTGAAGGACCGGGTGAATCGTGGGACAACACCGATCACGGTAACACCGGAAACATCACGGGCTGACGGGAAGCAGTGGACGGTGGTCGATGGGCCCTCGGCGAAAGCCGGGGGCCCTCCGTCTTGCTTGTCCACCACAGCTGCGACAGAGCTCTCGCCGGCCAGGAGCTACTTCTGAGCGCGTGCGAGTAGGCTGTCCCCAGTGCCCGATGCCGCCAACCTCACGACCGCAGAGGGTCTTGCGACCCTCAACGCCGAGCTCGCCGAGCTCGAGGGCGAGGGGCGCCGGGAGATCGCCGACCGCATCAAGACCGCGCGCGAGTGGGGCGATTTGAAGGAGAACAGCGAGTACCACGACGCCAAGAACGACCAGGCTCACCTCGAGACGAAGATCGCCCGGCTGCGCGAGAAGATCGCCGCAGCCGTCGTCGTCGAGGAGGCGCCCGCGGTCCCCGGCGGGATGGTCGGCCTCGGCTCGACCGTGGTCGTGCGCGACCAGGAGGGCGCCGAGCACACCTGGCGGGTCGTCAGCTCGCACGACGCAGCCCCCGGCGAGGGGCGCCTGTCGGCCGAATCGCCGGTCGCGATGGCCTTGCTCGGGCGCGCCTCCGGCGACCAGGTGTCCGTCTCACTGCCCAAAGGCAAGCGCGTGCTCACCGTCCTCAGCGTCGGCTGAGGGGTTTCGCCTCCTCGGCTGAGTGCCGCCCGGGCGGCCGCCTCGCTACCCGCGCGATCCGCGCGCGTAGGCGGCATCGACGCGCTGCATGAACTCGCCGGGCGTCCGCCGGTACAGCCGCTCCCCCTTCTTCAGCGCCCTTCTGCGCAGATGCCTGCGGCGCCTTGAGATCACCTTCAGGAGGGCCTTCCTGGTGGCTGCGCCGCCCTCCAGGCGCGGGCCCCCGCCGCCCTTGGCTCCGGCTCTGATCCGCGCCGCCAGCAGCGCCAGGTCGTGCTCCTCGCCGAGCAGTTCTCCGAGCTCGTCGGCCTGCCGGGCCAGCCGGCGGATGCGCCCGGCGTCCGCCCGCTCCAGCCGCTGGCCATGCCCATGCACGTGTCCGTGGCCACGTCCGTGCCCTTGCCCGTGCGCGGAGGGGAGTGCGGATCGAACGCCCGGCGGGGACCGCCGCGCGCCCTCGGCGTCCCGGCGGTCAAGCATCGCGGCGGCGTAGCGCAGGTCCTTTACGCGTTTGCGCCAGCGGTGCATCGCAAGGCCGTCTGCGCCCTTACCGCGAGCCGCCCGGCGACGGCGGCGGCGACCCTGGCGGTAGATGCGCCGCAGCCCGCCCTCGATGCTTTCGATGCCCTCGCGCGGGGGAAAGCTCCAACTCTCAACGCGCCCGCGCAGCGCCCGCAGTTCCCCGACGACCTGCGCTCGCGCCCACGCGTCGTCGCGCGTCAGCTCGGTCGCCCGGTCGCGCTCGGCCACCAGCCGGCGACGGAGCTTGGCCACGCCCCGCCGGCGGCCGAGCTTGTTGGGGTTCTCCCGCACCAGCGCATCGAGCGTCAGCACGAGCACCTCCGCGTCGCGCGCGCCCGCCAGGCGCAGGCCGGCGTCGCGCAGAAGCGCATCCTCGCGGGCGAACTGCCGCTCACCGAGCTCGGCTCGGAGCAGCCCCAGGAGGGCGCGCAGGCGCTTCAGCGCCTTGCGCGTCTCGTGCACGGCGGTCGCCGCGGCCAGCGTGCCGCCCGCGCCCGCCAGCAGATCGATCGCCAGGTCGAGCTGGCTCAGCGCCATGCGCCTCAGCCCGTCGGTCAGCGGCTCGCCAAGAAGCAGCGCGAACTGGCGATCGCGCGCGCGCTCCACCTTCGCGAAGCGGCGGTCTCGCTCGGCCCTCGCCAGGGCGACGCCCAGCCCGATCGCGACGCTCGCCGCGAGGGTCGCGGCGACGGTTGCGGCCAGCGGCGCGACAATGGCACCATGTCCCAGCTTGCGCCGGCCCCATGGTGGACGGTTCGCCGCGCGGCGAATCGCAAGCCGGCCACGTATCGCTGTCCGTTTTGTGGTCATCTTCTGGGCGCCCTCACCGAGCATATGCTGATCGCGCCCGAAGGTGACACGCGCCGCCGCCGCCATGCCCACACCGAGTGCGTGCTCGCCGCCCGCGCCCGCGGGCAGCTCGTGCTGCGCGACGAGTGGCAGCGCACGCAGCCGCACGCACCGTCGCTGTGGAAACGGCTGCTGCGCCGCAGCTGAGGCTCCTCAGGCAGCGTTCACGTACACGTGATCGGGCGCCACGCGGATGATCACGCGCTCTTCGCCCGGCTGGCGGAAGGGGTAGGAGTCCTGGTCGAGATACTTCTTGGCCATCGCGTCGATGTGCTCGTCGGCGCCCTCGTGCGTGCGCTCGGCGACGTGTCCGCGGATCTCGACGTATTCGTAGGGGTTCTCGGCGTTCTGCACGGTCAGCGTCACATGCGGGTCGCGCTCGAGGTTCCTCGGCCAGGAGCGGCCCTCGGCGGTGTTGAGCACGGCCAGGCCGTCCTGCGTGTCGACCCACACCGGCGCTCCCGCCACCGTGCCGTCGGAGCGCAGGGTGGCGACTGTGCAGAAGTTCTTGCCCTTCAGGAGCTCCTCGGGGCGACCCTCGATCTTTACGCTCATCAAACCGGCCCTTTCTCTTGGTGGGTGCTTGGACAGCACCACGATAGGGCCTACCTAGCGGCGGGTCAGCGCCCCCGTCGTGCTGCTCGCCGGCGGAAGCGGATCGAGCGGCTGAAGCTGGCCGTTGTTCAGCTGGAAGCGCACCTTCGCCTCCCCGCCGCTCGGGCTGCCCAGCGCATCGCTCCTGCGATACAGCGGATAGGCGAGCGTGACTTCGGTTTCGCCCTGGCTGAGCACGCTCACCGTCGCGCTCGGTTCCTTCGTATCGGTGCCGATGTAGCGGCCGTTGACGAAGAAGAACGCCTGCTGGCCGCCTTCGCGGCTGCCGACGAGCACGCGCAGGACCTGGTCGGAATGGTAGACCGAGGTGTTCGTGGGCGTGAAGCCCCTGGCCCGCAGCACCGCCGTGGCGGCGCTCAGGCCTTCTGCAGAATCTTCCTTTTCTGTGAACGCGGGCTCCGGCGCGGTGCGGGTGCGGGCCGGCGCGGGCGTGTTTTCGCCGCCGCCGGTCGTGCTCTCGCCGGTTGCTCCCGTTGATTTTGAGGTGCTGCCCGCAGAGCGGGCAGCGGTGCTCGTCGTCTGCGAGACCGGGGGAGCACCGGCGACCGACACCGTTTTGGTGCCCGAGCCGCAGGCGGCCACGAACACCGCCGCCGACACTCCCACAAGCAGCGCCGTCACGGCTGAAATGCCCACTCTCATCGCATCCATCCTATTCGCCGCCCCGCCGCTCACTCCTCGCTTTCCGCCCCGGCGCGCCGTTCGCCGGGCGCGCCCGGGACCGCCGCCGCCTCGGCGATCACGGCGGCCGACGGCCGCTCCTTGACGTTATTATTAGCGACTGCTAATATCGTCCCTCCTGATCGCAAACCGGGCAAAGGAGCATCGAGATGGGTGGCATGGGACGCAGGAACGGATGGACACTCGGCATCGTGTCGGTGGCGCTTTTCATGGTCGTACTGGACAATCTGGTGGTCAGCGTGGCGCTGCCCACCATCCATCGCGATCTGGGCGCCTCCATCCAGTCGCTCGAGTGGACGGTCAACGCCTATGTGCTCGCCTATGCGGTGCTCCTCCTGACCGGCGCCGCCCTCGGCGATCGCTTCGGGCGCAAGCGCATGTTCCTCATCGGCCTGGGCGTGTTCACCGCCGCCTCCGCGGCGGCCGCGCTCGCGCCCAGCACCGGCCTGCTCGTCGCCGCCCGCGCCATCCAGGGGGCCGGAGCCGCGATGGTCACGCCGCTCACCCTGACCCTGCTCGCCGAGGCCTTCCCGCAGGAGAAACGCGGCCTTGCGATCGGCGTGTGGTCGGGCGTCTCGGGCATCGCCGTCGCGCTCGGCCCGCTCGTGGGCGGCGCCGTCGTGCAGGCCATCTCCTGGCACTGGATCTTCTGGATCAACGTCCCCATCGGCATCGTCCTCGCCCCGCTTGCGCTGCGCTGGCTGAGCGAGAGCCGCGGCCCCTACGGCACGCTCGACCTTCGCGGGCTGGCGCTCGCCTCGGCCGGGGCCTTCGGAGTGGTGTTCGGCCTCGTCCGCGCCCAGTCGCTCGGCTGGACGAGCCCCGCCATCCTCGTCTCCATCGGCCTCGGCATCGCTCTTGTGGCAGGCTTCGTCGCCTGGGAGCTCCGCACCCCGGAGCCGATGCTGCCGATGTCATTCTTCGCCAAGCGCTCCTTCGCCGTCACCAACGTCGCGTCGCTCAGCATGTACTTCGGCATGTTCGGCTCGATCTTCTTCCTCTCCCAGTACCTGCAGAACGTGCTCGGCAACACTCCGCTGCAGGCCGGGGAGAAGCTGCTCGTGTGGACGGGCGCCTCGATGGTCGTCGCTCCCCTAGCCGGCATATTCTCCGAGCGCTTCGGCAGCCGCCTGTTCATGGCCGCCGGCCTGTCGCTGCAGGCGGGCGCGCTCGGATGGCTCGCGCTGACCGTCTCCACCGACCAGCACTACTCGCAGATGATCGTCCCCTTCGTGATGGCCGGCGCCGGCATGGCGCTCGTGTTCGCCCCCTCGGCCAACGCCGTGCTGTCCTCGGTGCGCACCGAGCAGGCCGGCCAGGCCTCCGGCGCCAACAACGCCATCCGCGAGGTCGGCGGCGTGCTCGGGGTTGCCGTGCTGGCCTCGGTGTTCACCGGATCCGGCGGCTACTCATCCCCGCAGGCGTTCGTCAACGGCCTGCTGCCGGCCATGTGGGTGGGCGTGGCGGTGCTCGCCGCGGGCGCCCTGATCGTGCTGGCGCTGCCGTTCGGGTCCCGCGCCGCCGTAGCGGGGGAGCCCGCCGGCGCGGGCGCCGGCGATGCGGGCGAGGGCAGGCTTGCTATCGGAGGCGGGACGGCGTGAGCACCGCGCCCGTCCGCCCGGCCCGGCGCCGGGTCCCGGCCGCCGAGCGGCGCGAGGCGCTGATCGAAGCCGCCGTGCACGAGTTCGCCTACGGAGGGCTGCACGGCACCACCGTCGAGAGCATCGCGCGGCGGGTGGGCGTCGCCCAGCCGTATGTGTTCAGCCTGTTTGGAACCAAGCTCGAGCTGTTCCTCGCGGCCCTCGAGCGCAGCTTCGAACGCGTCGCCGACACCTTCCGCGCCGCCGCCGCCGACTTCAACGAGGGCCGCTCACCGGCGGACTGCGAGGACGTGCTCGAGGCGATGGGCCGCGCCTATGTGGAGCTGCTGTCGAACGACCGCGACTACCTGATGCTCCAGCACCAGTCCTACGCCGCCTGCGCCGATGAGCTCGTGCGCGCCCGCGTGCGACATCGCTACGCCGAGCTCGTCGAGCTCGCCCGCTCGCTGTCGGGCGCCGAGCCCGAGCGGATGGACGACTTCTTCCGCCACGGCATGGCTCTCAACGTCGCCGCCGCCCTCGGCGTGGAGGACCTGTCGGTCGACTGCGACTGGGTCGCAGCCGAGCTGCGCTGAGCGCCCGAGCGGCTAGCATCGGACGGGCGATGTCCGCACCCCCACAGATCCCGGGGCAGGCGCAGATCCCGGGGCAGTCCAAGCAGCCGAAGGGCCGCCGGCGCAGCCGCCGGGAGCAGACCCGTACCGGCGCGCTGATCGTGCTGGCGATCCTGATCACCCTGTTCGCCGTCCTGAACGTCAAACAGGTCAAGGTCAACTGGATCGTCGGCTCAGGCAAAGCCCCGCTCATCATCGTCATCGGCGTGTCGCTGCTCGTCGGCATCGTGCTCGCCTATTTCGCCGAACGCCGCACCGGCAAGCGCAAGTAGCGGCTGATCGGAGCTCACGATCCCCGCGGCCGCCTCGGCCCCGAGGAACGGGGCGAGCACGACGTAGGCGAGGTCATCGGACGCCGTTGCCAGCAGCTCGATCTGCCCGTCGGCCGCCCGGCAGCGGATCGTGTGCCCGATCGCCCCGACGATCGCGTCCACGACGATGCCGCTGCGCGCGGGCTGCGGGGCTCCCGCGACGAGCAGCGCGGTCAGGCCGCGCATCAGCTCGCGCGCGCGTTCTGCCGCCTGCGGGCCCGCGGCGAACGCCCCCGCGGCGATCGTCTGGGCGTACAGCGGATGCTCGCCCAGGTGGCGCATGAGCTCCGCCATCACACGCCGCACGGCCTGCGGCCAGCTCTCGCCGTTGCGCAGGCCGGGGTCGTCGGCGAGGGCGCGAAGGTCCGCTCCCAGCATGTCCAGCGCGGCCAGGAAGCACTCGTCCCGGCCGGCGAACATGTCGAGGAACACGTCGAGCGACACGCCCGCCTCATCGGCGATCTGCGGAGCGCTCAGCTCACGGTAGTCGCCGAGCAGGGCCAGCCGCAGCGCCTGCTCAAGCACGCGCTCGCGATCCCCCGCGGCCGATGCCCAGCCGAAGGCCTCCACGGGCTCGTGCGCCCGCTCGACCGCTGCCGGCCCGGCGGCTGCCGGCTCGCCCGCTGCCGGCTCGCCCGCTGCCGGCTCGGCGGCCACCGGGTCGGCGGCGCGCGCGCGCGCGGGCGCGGGCGGCCCCGGCCGCAAAAGGAGCGTCCAGTCCAGCATCTCCTCGGCCAGGGTGGGCAGCTCGCGCTCATCGCCCTTGCGCAGGCGCAGCGACGCGATCCAGTGAAGGCCGCCCACGATCGCCCGCACCAGTGGCAGCGCCACCGCGCCCCCCTCGGGCTCGAGGGCGAAGCTGCTCGACAGCATCCGCTCGCAGGCGGCCGTCGTGCGACGCAGTCGCGCCAGTCCCGCCGGGCCGGCCGTCTGCGCGTCGACGATCACCAGGTGGCCGCCCTTCCAGTTCTCGCGCAGGCCCTGTGTGAACTCGTTGAAGCCCGCCCTCAGGCGGTCCTCCAGCGAGCCCCCGCACGCCCCGTGCGCCGCGCCGATCCGCTCGAGGCCGCGTGTGGCGATCACGTCGTAGGTGGCCAGAAAGCACTCCTCCTTGTTGGCGAACTGCTCATAGAACGAGCGCCGCGAGACGCCGGCGAGGGCCACCACCTGCCTGACGCTCGTCCCCGCATAGCCGTACTCGGCGACCGCCTCGACCATCGCTCCGTGTATGCGGGCGCGCTGATGGCGAACGACCTGCTCCTGACCGAGGCGATGGGGCCCGTGCGGCAGCCGCGCATACAGGGGCACGACCGGTCCGGCGCGCGGCCCCCCCTCGTCGCGCGACCCCTCCTCGTCGCGCTCTGGCGATGACATGCGACCTCCCACTCGCTCTTCAGGCCCGGCTTATGGAAATTTTACATCCTGGCGGGCGGTCCGTGTTGATTCTGCGGCCATTCTGCGCGTCAGTGAAGCACCACCCGAAGCGCCAGGATCGCCACCGCCATGGCCACCCCGATGCCCACCTCGAGCGCCAGCTCAGCGGTGCTCGCGCGCGAGCGCACCCCGGCCACGAGCTCGAACAGCACGAGGCTCACCACCGCGCTCCACAGCGCCACGGTCACGCCCGTTTCGCGACTCGCCTGGGTGATCCAGGCGATGATCAGCGCGAGAAGCGGAATCGCGGCGCCCCTCACGATCGCCCATTCCTCGGCGAGCGCGCGCGACAGCGCCCGCGTGGTGAGCCGCCCGCGCGTGGCCAGCCGGCGCCCGAGCACGTGCGCGTAGGCGTGCAGGAACCAGTACAGCGCCGCCGTCAGGGCGGCTGAGCCGATCGTCTCGGAGTAGGTCTCATCGCGTCCGCTCTCGGCGGCCATCAGCGCCCCGATCACGATGATCCCGTACACCACCCCGGCCGGGTTCTCCGAGGGCACGAGCCAGTCCGCCGCGCGGCCGGCCCACCCGCGCCGGTCGGCTCCGGGCGGCGGTGCGGGCGGCGGTGCGGAGACCTCGCGGGCGGGGGGCGTCTCGATCCCCGGATTATCTCCGCCTCGGTGGCGGATCCGGATCGCGGCGTCGGCACCCTAGGATTCTCCGGGGTGAAGAACGATCGGGAATCATTCGAGGTCAGGCTCCTGCCCGGCGCTCGCGCGCTGCTCGAGCTGCACGGCCGCGAGCTGCCCCAGCGAGACGATCTGTGCGGGGCCTTCTGCGGGGCGCTCGCGCTTGGAGCCGCGGGCATCTCACAGCACGGCGGGGAGCCGCTCGACCAGGACGCGGTGGCAGAGGCCGCCGGCAGCATCGTCTCGGCGCTCACCGACGTGAGCACGCTCCCCGCCGGGGAGAGCGGCCGGCGCGACTACCGCCTCAAGCTGCCGTCGGTCGAGGACTCATCGGTGTCGGGCACGACCGCGGCCGGACTGATCGGCGCGATCGCGACGCTGTCGGGCGGAGCGCTCGAGCCGATCCCCTACACCGGCCCGTGGGACCCCGCCACACTCGGCGGGCTGTTCGATGCCGTCTCGGTGCTCGAGCGCCCCGCGACGCTCGTCTCGAACTTCGCCACCCGCCATCTGTGGGGCGCTCACGCCACGCCCGCCCAGCTGCTCGGCTACCTTCTGGACGGCGCCGAGGACGGCCCGCCGCCCGACTGGGACGTGGGCCACTTCGCCTGCGTGGTCGCCCGCGCGCAGGGTCCCGGGGGGAGCCTCTACGGCGTCGCCGACACCTACCCCTCGCTGGGCAATCGCGGTCTTCACCTGCAGCCGGCCGAGCGCCTGGCCGCGGCGCTCGAGCGCAGGGACATGCCCGCGGGGGGCATGATCGTGATCGTCGACGCCGCCGACGCGCCGGCGGTGCGCGCGGGCGCCGGCGCGCTCGGCCTGGCCGAGGGCGTCTGGGATAACGGCACCGTGACCGCCGGGCTCTCCAGGTGAGCGACTCAGAGCTGGTCGCGTTCGTCTGCTGCGACCTCGGCTCGATCGTGCGCGGGCGCTCGCTGCCCGCATCGGAGCTCGGCGCGCGCCTTGACTCGGGGGTCGGCTGGACGCCCGCCAACCACGCGCTCACGCCGCTCGGCGACCTGGCCGAGCCGAACCCGTTCGGCCCGCTCGGCGACGTGCGCCTGATCGGCGACGCGAGCACCCGCGTTCGCCTCGAGGCGGGGCCGGGGCACAGCGCGCTCGAGCTCGTGCTGTGTGACATCGTTGAGACCGGCGGCGAGCCGTGGCCGTGCTGCCCGCGCAGATTCCTGCGCGAGGCCCTGCGCGACCTCGAGGACGAGCTCGGCATGCGCCTTCTGGCGAGCTTCGAGCACGAGTTCCAGCTGTCGATCGAGGCGCCCTCGCCGCCGCCGTTCTCGCTCGAGGCGCTGCGCGCAGCGGAACCCCTCCCCGCCCGCGTGATGGCCGCGCTGTCCGAGGCGGGCCTCGAGCCGGAGCTCATCACCTCGGAGTACGCACCGCACCAGTTCGAGATACCGCTCGGCCCGGCCGAGGGGCTTTCAAGCGCCGATCGCAGCATCGTCCTGCGGGTGCTCGTGGGCGAGATCGCCCGCCGCGGGGAGCTGCGCGCGAGCTTCGCCCCGCTGCTCGACCCGGCCGGCACCGGCAACGGCCTGCACATCCACTTCAGCCTTCTCGACGGCGACGGGCGCCCGGCGCTGTATGACGCTGCGCGCCCGGGCAGCCTGTCAGAGCTCGGCGAGCGCTTCGCTGCCGGCATCCTGCTGCACGCGCGGGCGCTGAGCGCCCTGACCGCCCCGAGCCCGGCCTCGGCGCCGCGCCTCGAGCCCCACCGCTGGGGCGCCGGCGCCGTGTGCCTGGCGCAGCAGAACCGTGAAGCGCTGCTTCGCATCCCGCCCCTCGTCGGCCTCGCGGGCGCCGAGCCCGCGCCGCAGCTGCGCCTCGAGTACCGCGGCGCCGACGCCGCCGCGAATCCATACCTGGCGCTCGGGGCGATCGTGCGGGCGGGGCTCGATGGGGTGCGCCGGGGCCTGCCCGCCCCGCCGATACTCGACCTCGACCCCTCCGAGCTCGACGAGCGCGAGGCGGCCCGCTACGGGGTCGGGGCGCTGCCGGCGTCGCTGGAGGAGTCGCTGGCCGCGCTCGAGGCCGACGACACCGTGCGCGGATGGATGCCGGCGCTGCTGCACGACGCCTACCTGGCGGTCAAGCGCGCCGAGCTCGAGGCGGTCGCCGGGCTCGACCTGGGCGAGGTGTGCCGGCGCTATGCCGCTATCTACTGAGGATCTGCTGCGCAGGCTGCTGGCCGGGATCGAGCACGAGCTCCCCGCCGCCGTCGCCCTGCGCCGCCGGCTCCACGCCCAGCCCGAGCTCGCACACTCAGAGACGCAGACCGCGGCCGCAGTGGCGGCGGAGCTTCCTGTGGCGTCGGCCACGGCCGCGGGCACCGGTCGCATCGCCCGCGTCGGCCCGGCCGACGGGCCCGCGGTGGCGGTCCGCGCCGAGCTCGACGGGCTGCCCGTCACCGAGCACACCGACGCCCCCTTCCACGCTGCCGCGGGCGTCATGCACGCCTGTGGCCACGACGTCCACATGGCCGCGCTCGTCGCGCTGACGCGCGCGGCGCACGGGCTCGGCGAGCAGCTCGAGGTGCCGCTTCTGGCGGTCTTCCAGCCGAGCGAGGAGGCCTATCCCTCGGGCGCTTTAGAGCTCGCGCGCGAGGAGCTCGCTGCGATCGCGCCCGCGGCGGTCGTGGCGGCGCACGTCCATCCGGAGCTTCGCTGGGGGAGCGTGGCACTCGACCCCGGCGCGGTCAACGCCTCGAGCGACTCGGCCGAGATCACCGTCACCGGCGAGCCCACGCACGCCGCCTACCCGCACCTCGGCCGCGACCCGATCCTCGCCATCGCGCAGATCGTCGTGGGCCTGCACGCGCAGTTGGGCCGGCGGATCGATCCGCACGGGCCCGCCGTGCTCACGGTCGGCCTGCTCGAGGCCGGCAGCACCGAGAACGTCATCCCCGCCCGTGCCCGCGCACGCGTCTCGCTGCGCGCGCACCGCCCCGAGGACCGGCTCGCGCTGCGGGCGATGGTCGAGCAGGTCGTCGCCGGCATCGCGGCCGCCCACGGCTGTGAGGGCAGCGTCACGCTCGTGGCGGGCGAGCCGGCGCTCGAGAACGACCCGCGCATCGTGTCGTTCGCGCGCGAGCTCTTGGCGGGCGCGGGCCTCGAGCCCGCGCCGGAATGGCGCTCCTGCGGCTCGGATGACTTCGCCTTCTTCGGCGCGCTCGCACCGCTCGCGATGGCGTTCGTGGGGCTCGAGGGCGCCGAGGGCTTCGAGGTGCGACCGCTTCACCACCCCGAGTTCCTGCCCCCTGAAGGCGCCGTCGGGGCCGTCGCCCGCGCCCAGGCGGTCCTGTATGTGGCAGCCGCATCGGCGACCGGCGCGGCTGGCCCGGGCCAACCGTCAGGATGACCGCCCACAGCGATGCAGCCCCAAATTGAGACGTTTGCCACGCGCTACCTGTACAGTTTCTCCCAGGCATGGACAGCCGAACCGGCAGTGGCGTCGGCAGACGTCTGCAATGGATATGCACTTGATTTCTGACACGTTCTCCTACACGCACGACCCGAACCGCAGCGGCCGGGCGCCCATGAAGGCGGTCGGCGTCGCGCTGATCGCGTCGCTCGCCGTCCTGCTCGCGCTGCCGCAGCTCGCGCGGGCCGCCGGCGAAGTCACGCCGCTGCGTGAACCGCTGGGCGGCGCCCTGGTTACACCGCTGACCATGCCCACCGTGCTGTCGATCGAACCGTCCTCCGGGACGACCGCCGGAGACACTGACGTGACAATCAACGGCACCGAATTCGTGGCCGGCGCGAGCGTCACCATCGGCGGCGTGGCCGCGAAAAAAGTCCACGTGCTCGGCCCGACCGAACTCAGCGCCGTGACCCCGGCGGGCACGCCCGGCGCTCAGGAAGTCGTTGTTACCGACACGAACGGCGCCTCCGTCTCCGGCGCCAAATACACCTACATCGCTCCCCCCGCGATCACCAGCGTCAGCCCGAGCTCGGGCCCGACCGCCGGTGGCACGCCGGTGACGATCAGCGGCAGCGGGTTCGGCACGACGACCGCCACCAACACGGTCACGATCGGCACCGCCGCCGCGACCGTCACGGCCGCGAGCGCGACATCGCTCACCGTCACGACACCCGCCGGCAGCGCTGGTGCAGCCGCGGTCGTCGTGACCAACACCAGCGACGAGCTGTCGGTCAGCGACGCAGACGCCTACACCTACCTCGGTCCCCCCGCGATCACCAGCGTCAGCCCGAGCTCGGGTACGACCGCCGGTGGCACGCCGGTGACGATCAACGGCAGCGGGTTCGGCACGACGATCGCCACCAACACCGTCACGATCGGCGGCACAGCCGCGACCGTCACGGCCGCGAGCGCGACATCGCTCACCGTCACGACACCCGCCGGCAGCGCTGGTGCAGCCGCGGTCGTCGTGACCAACACCAGCGACGAGCTGTCGGTCAGCGACGCAGACGCCTACACCTACATCGCTCCCCCCGCGATCACGAGCGTCAGCCCGAGCTCGGGCCCGACCGCGGGTGGCACGCCGGTGACGATCAGCGGCAGCGGGTTCGGCACGACGATCGCCACCAACACCGTCACGATCGGCGGCACAGCCGCGACCGTCACGGCCGCGAGCGCGACATCGCTCACCATCACGACACCCGCCGGCAGCGCTGGTGCAGCCGCGGTCGTCGTGACCAACACCAGCGACGAGCTGTCGGTCAGCGACGCAGGCGCCTACACCTACATCGCTCCCCCCGCGATCACGAGCCTCAGCCCGAGCTCGGGCCCGACCGCCGGTGGCACCCCGGTGACGATCAGCGGCAGCGGGTTCGGCACGACGATCGCCACCAACACGGTCACGATCGGCGGCAAAGCCGCGACCGTCACGGCCGCGAGCGCGACATCGCTCACCGTCACCACTCCCCACGGCAGCGTCGGTGCAGCCGCGGTCCTCGTGACCAACACCAGCGACGAGCTGTCGGTCAGCGACGCAGACGCCTACACCTACGTGGCCGCCCCGGCGGTCACAGTCATGAGCCCCACCGCGGGCCCCGCCGCCGGCGGAACCACCGTCACGATCACCGGCGCCAACCTCACCGGCGCGGCCGTCAAGTTCGGCTCAAACCCCGCCACGGGGGTGAAAGTGAACTCCGAAACCTCGCTGGAAGCCGTCTCCCCGGCGGGTGCCGGCAAGGTGCCCGTGACGGTGACGACCGCGGGCGGCACGAGCCCCACGAACGCGCTGGATGAATTCACCTACGCCCCGACGGTCACCTCCATCGCACCGGCCTCGGGCCCTGAAGCGGGCGGCACGCCGGTGACGATCAACGGCAGCGGCTTCGCGGCGGACTCGACGGTCACGATCGGAGGCGCGGCCGCAAGCGAAGTCAAGGTGCTCAGCGAACAGGAAATCACGGCCACCACCCCGGCGGGCACCACGGGCGAACAGCAGGTGGTGGTCACCGATGCCGCCGGTCCCTCCGTCGCCGGCCCCGGATTCCTCTACCTGACGACGCCCGCCGTCAGCTCCGCCGCGCCGCCCACCACCTCCTCGGGCACGGGCGGCGGCACGAGCACCGGCTCGACCGGGCCGACGGTGGTGACGAGCGGGCTTCCCGCTCCCGTGCTGGCTCGCAGCGCGAATATCGCCACGGTGGCCGGCCGCGTGACGGTGCGGCTGCCCGGGGCGCGCGCCTTCGTCAGCCTGTCTAGCGCCCGCCAGGTCCCGTTCGGGACCGTCGTCGAAGCCGCGCGCGGGGAGATCAGCGTCACGGCCGCCAGGCCCGGCGGGGGAACCCAGCGGGGCGAGTTCTTCGACGGCGAGTTCGTGCTCACGCAGGGCGGCAACGGCCAGGTCCTCGCGACGCTCGCCGGCGGCGACTTCACGGTCTGCCGTCCGCAGGCCGGGACCGCCCGCGCGAAAGCGAAGCCCCGCTCCAAATTCGCGGCCGCCAGCCACCTCGTGCGCAGGCTGTGGGCGGAAGCAAAGGGGAACTTCGCGACGAGGGCCCGGTATGCGGGGACCGTCGTGCAGGGCGCCCAGTGGCTGACCGAGGACATGTGCGAAGGCAGCCTCGTGCTGGCCACGCGCGAACATCTGGAAGCCACCGATCTGGTGCGCCACCGGCGCGTGCTGGTGCCCACCGGCGGCGTTTATCTCGTCAAGCCACGCTGACCCCTAGCGGGTGACCGCGCGCGATTTGTGGCAGGCTCTCGGGCCGTGCGCGACGCACTCATCTGTGAACCGCTGAGGACCGCCGTGGGCGGTTTCGGGGGCGTCTTCCGCGACGTGCCCGCGGCCGAGCTCGCGGCGAGCGTGATCGCGGAGCTCGTGGCGCGCACGTCGCTTCCGCCGAGGGAGATCGACGACGTGATCCTCGGCCAGTGCTACCCGAGCGGCGAGGCGCCCGCGATCGGGCGCGTGGCGGCGCTCGATGCGGGGCTGGGAATCGAGGTGCCGGGGCTGCAGCTCGACCGCCGCTGCGGCTCGGGCCTTCAGGCGGTGATGCTCGCCTGCATGCAGGTCCAGACCGGGGCGGCCGACCTCGTGCTCGCGGGAGGCGCCGAGAGCATGAGCCAGGCCGAGTTCTACGCGCTGGGGCTGCGCTGGGGAATCAGGGGGGGCGGCGTGCGGCTCGAGGATCGCCTCGCGCGGCCGCGGGTCACTGCCGGGGGCATCCACCATCCGGTGCCGGGCGGCATGATCGAAACCGCCGAGAACCTGCGCCGCCAGTATGAGATCTCGCGCGCCGAGCAGGACGAGCTCGCACTGCGCTCGCACCGCCTCGCGCTCGCCGCCCAGGACAGCGGCTACTTCGCCGAGGAGATCGTGGCGGTGTCCGTGTCAAGGCGCGGAGAGCAGCTGTCGATCGACCGCGACGAGCACCCGCGCGCGGACACGACGCTCGAGCGGCTGGGCGGGCTGCGTCCGCTGATGGCGGGCAGCGACCCGGAGTCGACGGTGACCGCGGGCAACGCGAGCGGCCAGAACGACGCCGCGGCGGTGTGCATCGTGACCCACGCGGAGAAGGCGGCCGCGCTCGGTCTCGAGCCGTTCGCGCGCCCGCTGTCGTGGGCGGTCGCGGGCGTGGCGCCCGCGACGATGGGCATCGGCCCGGTCCCCTCGACGCGGCGCGCGCTCGAGCGGGCGGGCCTCACGCTGGACGACATGGACCTGGTCGAGCTCAACGAGGCGTTCGCCGCGCAGGTGCTCGCGGTGCTGCGCGAGTGGGATCTGAAGGACGGGCTTGACCGCGTCAACGTGAACGGCTCGGGCATCTCCCTCGGCCATCCCGTCGGAGCTACCGGGGCGAGGATCCTGGCGACGATGCTGCGCGAGCTGCGCCGCCGCGGCGGGCGCTACGCGCTCGAGACGATGTGCATCGGCGGCGGCCAGGGGATGAGCGCCATCTTCGAGAACGTGCAGGCGGCGGAGGGCCGGGGGCGGCCGTGAAGGTGCGCGCCGCGGTGCTCGAGGAGTTCGCCTCACCGCTGGTCGTGCAGGAGCTCGACCTGGCCGATCCCGCTGCGGGCGAGGCGCTCGTCCGGCTCATCGCGTGCGGCGTGTGTCACACCGACCTGTACACCGCCTCCGGAGTCGATCCTTCCGGCTATGCCCCGACCGTGCTCGGGCACGAGGGCGCGGGCGTCGTCGAGGCCGTCGGCGAGGGGGTCGGCTCGCTCGCGCCGGGCGACCACGTGGTCACGCTGTTCTCGCCGCAGTGCCGCGAGTGCATCCACTGTCTCAGCCCGCGCACCAACCTGTGCCTGGCGATCCGCGAGCAGCAGAACCTCGGCTTCCTCCCCGACGGCACCACGCGGCTGTCGCGCGCCGGCGAGCCGATCCGCCACTTCATGGGTACCTCCGTGTTCGCCTCCCACGCGGTCATCCCCGAGATCGCGCTCGCGAAGGTAAGCCCCGAGGCGCCGCTCGACCGCGCCTGCCTGTTCGCGTGCGGGCTGTCGACCGGCCTGGGTGCGGCGATGTTCACGGCCCAGGTCGAGCCGGGCGCGACGTGCGTGGTGTTCGGCGCGGGGATGGTCGGCCTCGGCGCGGTCGCCGGATGCCGGCTGCGCGGGGCCGGGCGGATCATCTGCGTCGACCTCTCAGAGGATCGCCTCGAGCTCGCCCGCGGCCAGGGCGCGAGCGACTGCTGGGCGGCCGACGGGCACGTGGTCGAGCGCGTGCTGTCAGAGACCGGCGGGTTCGGCGCCGACCATACCTTCGAGGCGACGGGCCTCGTATCGGTGATGGGAGAAGCGGTGGAGAGCGCGCGCATGGGCTGGGGCCTGTGCACCGTGTGCGGTGTGGCGGGAAGGGGGGAGACGCTCGACGTGGTGCCGCGCCTGTTGATCACCGGCAGGCGCGTGTGCGGGTCCTCGTTCGGCGGCGTCAAGGGACGCGACCAGGTCCCCGAGCTGGTCGAGCGCTACATGCGCGGGGAGATCGACGTGGACCCCTTCATCTCACATCGCATGCCGCTCGAGGACATAAACCGCGCCTTCGAGCTGATGGAGGCACAGGACGGAATTCGCACGGTGTTGGAGTTGGGCGCCTGACGGCGCCGGCGCCGCCGCGCTCAGAAGTGGACGGTGGCGCGCAGGTGTTCCAGCAGGGTCAGCCGCTGCCCAGCCGAGCTGCCGCCTTCGACGACGAGCCACGCGCCGCCGATGCGCCGCCCGAGCAGGCGCCCGGACCAGCCGAGCGACTGAAACACGCCCTGGTGGCCGGGCAGCGGTGTCATCTGCGGGAGCGCGGCGGGAGCGCTGCCGGGGTGTGTCGCGTCGAGCACCACACCGGCGTCGAGCGGCGAGCTGTCCAGCTGATACTCGACGTCCGCGCAGGACAGGAAGGGCCGGCCGATGATGCCCTTGAAGGACTGCAGGCGCAGCACGACTCGCCCCGACTCGGCGGTCAGCCCGGCCAGCGGGGTCGCGCTGATCTCGCACGGCCCGCGCGGTGCGAGTGCGGGGCGCCGCCAGGCGCGGCTCTCGAGGCGGTAGCCGGCCGGCGTCGATGACGCGGGCAGCCCCGCGATCGGGTGCCCGCCCGAGCCGAGCGGGGTGAGCGGCCTGCGTTCAGCGGCCGACTGCTGTCCCTGGACTTCGACGAACGCCGCCCGCAGGCCGTAGGGCAGCCCCGCCCCGGTGCGGGTCGGGACGGGGGATTGCACGCCGTAGGCTGAGACGGCGCTGACCGCGCTCGTCGTCAGCGCGATGGTTTCGGTGACGGCAGGGTGGGACCCGGTGCCCCACGATTCAGCGACGATCGGCCGCGCCGCGGTGGGCACGACCGGGCACTTCGCGCCCGAGCGGTTGGGAGTTGAATAGATGATGCACCAGCCCACGAGACCCCCCTCGACCGGAACCACGAGCTGAAGCTGATCACCCTGGCCGGCGGCCGCGATCGAGGCGGCGGTGCGGCTGCTCGCGGCCGGCGACGCCGCGGCGAGCAACAGTCCCCCGGTCACACAGGCGGCGGTCATGACCACGGCCGCTATGGGAGTCATCCTCGCCACCGGCCGAAGATAACTCAATTCCGCCTACAGGACTATCTGCGTGCACACGAAGTTCGCCGCCAGGCGCTCGGCGCGAAAGACCTGAACCTGCCACACCTGGGTGCGCGAGCCGACGTGAAGCGGCTCGCCGAGAGCGCTCAGCAGATCGCCGTCTACCGCCGAGACGAGCACGTTGATCTTCAGCTCGACGGTGGTGAAGCTGCGTGGCTCGGGCAGATGGCGCATCGTGCCCCAGGCGGCGACGGTGTCGGCGAACGCCACCCACGCACCCCCGTGCACGTAGCCCATCGGATGCAGGTGACGCTTGTCCACGAGCATGCGCCCGCGCACGCGCTCGTCGGTTATCTCGGGGAGCTCGATTCCGAGGTTGCCGGGGAACGAGCCGGCGAGGCGCTCGACGCTCAGCTCCGTCGTGATGGCGGGATTGGTCGGCCCCATGGGCACAGCAGTGTGTCAAACGCTGGTGCTTCAGATGGGCGCGAGGCGGTTCAGGTCATAGTCGAATCCGGCGCTTCGCATGTGCAGCAGGAGCTTCGACTGCCAGGTGCCCGCCAGGTCCAGGCGCACATAGGAGATGCCGTCCATGTCGAACGGGAGTTCCACGCCGTCCTCATACAGCACGCACATGCAGCGCGGGGTGAGCGCCGCCACGAGCACGCCCATCTCGAACACCACGCCCTGGCGGGCGCGGGGTGCGTAGAAGGGCTCGCGCGCTGAATCGAGCCGCGGCGCGCCGACATCGTCGGCCGTCAGCAGGACGACCGCGTAGTGCGACCCGTTCGTCCGCTCCTCGAAGTGCTCGAGCAGCATCCTGCGGTCGGCCGGGCGCTCGTTGACGATCGTGATCTCATGCGGGCCCGCGCTCTGGAGCAGCTCGGCGACGGCCTGCTTCAACTTCTCATCGCGTCCGTGCACGAGGAACACCTGCGCGCCGTGCTGCCGCCGCGTGTGGGCCGAGGTCGTGGCCGGCAGCGCCGGCGCGAGCTCGATATCGGGCGAGGGCGCGGGTGCGATCTCAGCGACGGTCGGGGGTGGGTCGGCCTCCGGCGCGCGGTCATCCTCCGGCGCTGGCTGCGGGTCGGGGTCGGGCGAGTAGTCGCGGCCGAAGCCGGAGGCGTCGGCCTCCTGCTCGGCCAGCGCGTGCACCGGGGGCGGCACCGTTACCTCATCCTGAAGTGAGACGAGGACGTCGATGGCCGACCGCATGCAGCTCGAGTCGTGCCTGTATTCGGCCTGCCACTGCTGCCCGCCGGCGGATGAGGACGCCTCGCCTCTGAACCTGTCGAGCTCCTCACAGCCCTCGTAGATGCGGCCCAGGGTGTCGACGGTCCGCTCGATCCACAGTTTGCGGGCACCTCTCCAGCTTTCGTAGTCTGAGAAATCGCCGATCAGGCCGGCGCGCTCGAGCAGGGCCTCGCCCTGCTCGATGCATCTGAAGAGCAGCTCTGCGACCGTCGCGGGAGGGACTCTGAACATCGGCTCCCCTGTCATCCGCTGTGTTGTGCTCGTTGCATCGCGTTGGCCCCGATCACTATCGACGCGGGCGCCGCCAGGGATTGTCGAGGAGGCTCGATTAGACGAGCGTACGACGGTCTCTGGACGGGCTCTGGACGGGCTCTGGACGGGCGTATGAGCCCGCAGCGGACGGCCAGCCCGGCGGGTGATCCGCCGGGGAGGGGGGTCCTCTACCGGCCGGGGCTCGTCGCGGCCGGGGCGTCGGCGGCGCTCGAGGGAGCGACCTCGTCGGGCAGGTCGCCAGTGGGCCAGTGCTGCCAGTCGAAGCCGCCGCGGGCGTGTCGCAGCCTGTAGCTGAGGGCGCCGTGGGCGTTCATCGCGTGCCAGGCGACGTGCGTCGTGAGCGTCATGTCGGGGATCCAGAAGCGATCGCGGATCGGATCGAGCGGCTCGGGCGCCTCGAGCGCCACATCAGCGGCCACGTGGCCCTCACCGTCCTCGAGCGTCAGGCGGGCGAGAACGGTGCCGTCGCGATCGCAGACCTGCGACTCGCCCACCATCTGCGTCTGCCAGGGGATGCCCGGGCCGAGAGGCGTTTCGCCGCGCACCGGGCCGACATGCGAGGCGTGGGCGACGGGCGCCCCGCACAGGCGCGCGACCTGGCCGGGCAGCTCACCCGCCTGGCGGCGCCAGATCGCGTGTTCGCGCTGCGCCCACCAGCGCAGCGGCCCGGGCCAGTTGAGCGGCATGGACGGCCAGCACATCCCCCCCAGCACGAGCTTCGCGCCCGCGGCGCGCACGCGGGCGGCGGTGCGAAAGCGCGCCCACTCCCAGCCCGACATCAGACCGACGGTGCAGCCGAGGGTGCCGCACTGAACGACCCCAGGGTCGTCGCCGCCCACGTAGTAGTTCTGCTCCCAGGCGGTGGGTATGTCCTTGTCGTGCAGATGCAGCGCGCCGTCGGGCTCGGCCAGCACGAACGTCCCGAACGTGTGCGGGCCGCGCACGGCGAGGAAGCCGCCGCCGAGCACGCAGTCGAGCTCGCGCGCCAGACGGGCGAGCAGCTGAAGCGGCTGGCCGTCGACCGGCCGCGCCGTGCCGCGCAGCACCTTCGCGTAGACGTTGGGCGTCGTGAACGCCTCGGGGACGACGATCACCTCCGGGCCGTGCTCGCGGTGTGCGTCGCGAATCAGATCCTCGATGCGCGCGAGGTTCCGCTCGACCTCTCCGAGCTCGAGCGCCGGCTGGACGACGGCGATGCGCGTCACGCCGAGACCTCGCCGGCGACGGCGCTGACGGCGGCGGCCGGCTCAACGATCGGCGCCGGCTCGGATGATGTGGCCGCCTGCGGCGGCGGGGTCGCGATGCGCCGCCCGGACACCGACGGCGGCTCGGGCCAGGAGGCGCCCGGATGATCCGAGCCGCTGATGGGGCGCGTGGAGCGGAAGCGCTCAGCGCGGAGCTCGCGGCGGATCGCGATCTCCGTTCGCAGGTCCGCGACGGCGCTGATCACGGTTTCCGGGCGCGGGCGCTCGCCGCGCCACAGCGCCGCGAAGAGGGCCCGGACGAGGCGGTCCGGTGGCGTGATCTGCTGCGGCGTGCGGGCGCGGCCGAAGAAGTCGCTGAGGTCCGGGCTCGCGCTACGCCCCGCATCGCGCACGACCTCGACGAGCGCGGGGGAGGGACGCCCGTTGCGCGTGTCGGAGTTGGCGAAGTGGTAGGCCGGCAGGCACTCGCGGTCGCGGTCGGCCTCCCAGCCGCGGGTGGCGCGGTCGACGGCGGCGGGGTCGTCCAGCACGGGGAGGACCTGCTCGGCGAGGGTGCGCCCGGCGAACATGGCGTCGCGCATGCCCTGGCCGGTTACCGGGTCCTTGAAGTGCCCGGCGTCGCCGGCCAGCGCCCACCCGGGCCCCGTGGAGGCGCGGAAGAAGGCGGGCGTCTCGCCGGTCGAGCGGAGCTTCGATCCGGGCGGCGCTCCGGCGACGCGGGCGGCCAGCCCGGGATGCTCAGCCAGCTTTCGCTGCCAGTAGCCCTCGGGGTCGTGCCGGGCCTCTGACGCCTCGTCGCGATGGCCCATCAGCAGGATCAGCAGCCTGCCCGCGGGGGTGGTGGGAAACGCGAACGCGATCATGTTCCCCTCGCGCCACTGGTAGTAGGTCTCGGCGTCGGCCGTGCCCGCCAGCGGGTCCTCGAGGTAGCGGAACACGAGCCCGCGGCCGTTGCGCGACAAGCGGTAGGGCGTCCACGCGCCGACCAGCGAGGCGACGGTCGATCGCCGGCCGTCCGCGCCGACGAGGAGCGTGCAGCGGACCTCCTTCTCGGCACCCTCGCCGTCGCGGTAGCGCACGCCGCTGACACGGCCCGCGCGCCAGCTCAACGCCTCGAGGGCGCAGCGCTCGCGGACCTCCGCGCCCTGCTCGCGCGCGGCCTCGACCAGCTGGACGTCCTGCAGGTCGCGCGGCACGCACACGCCGTAGTCGATGCCGTCGGCCGCCGGGCGTACCCGCTCGTGGCATATGACCCCTTCCGCCTCGAGGTGGACCCAGCGCACCCGCGACGGGTTGAGCGAAAGGATTCTGGGCAGCGCTCCGAGCTTTGCCAGCTCGCTCGTGCCGGCCGGCATCAGCACGTGCGTCGAGAGCTGGTCGGACGGGAAGCGCATCCTGTCCAGCACGAGCACCCTGCGCCCGGCGCGGGCCAGCGGCGCCGCCACCGCGCAGCCGGCCAGGCGGGCACCCACGACGACGACGTCGACCTCCTCCATAGCCCCATTGATGCTACTCGCGCCCGCAAGCGCCGGCACCCGGAGCGCGCGAGCCCCGCCGGCACGCCGCTATCCTCGAGCGATGACACGCACGGAGGCTCCCGGGGTGCTGGTGCTCGGCGGAGGAGGGATCCTCGGGCTGGCCTGGATGAGCGCGGTCCTCGCGGGCCTCGAGGAGGGCGGAGGCTTCGACGCGCGCGAGAGCCGCGAATTCATCGGCACCTCCGCCGGGTCGATTGTTGCGGCGTCGCTCGTTGCGGGCATCTCGCCGGCCACGGGGCTGGGTCGCCTGGCCGAGCGTCCGGCCGTCCGCCTCGAGGAATCCGAGGACGGCGCCACGCCGCTGCGCCAGGCGTTCGATGCCGCCGCCGCTCTGGGCAGCTCCGCGGTGGCGCCGCTGGCCTCGCTTGCCTTCAGCTCGACCGCCACGGGCGGGGCGCTCCTGCGGCGCGCCGCGCTCAGCCGGGTGCCCGAGGGCCGACGCTCGCTGGGTGAGCTCGGCCGCATGATCGAGCGCACCGGCGCGAGCTGGGACGGGCGCCTGCGGGTGGCCGCGGTGGAGCTCGAGAGCGGCCGCCGCGTGATGTTCGGAGCGCCCGGGGCCCCTGAGCTGTCAGTGCCCGCCGCCGTGCGGGCCTCGTGCGCGATCCCGGGCGTGTTCACGCCGGTGCGTGCGGGGGGGCGCACCTACGTCGACGGCGGGGCGTGGAGCCCGACGAACATGGACACCGCCGAGGTGGAGCGGGGCGACCACGTGATGTGCCTGAACCCGACGGGGT
>Ga0302325_10003079_pt1 | contig 39741 bp, 35 predicted proteins | sample Palsa_T0_2_FD_201948 | JGI IMG/M metagenome (GOLD analysis project Ga0302325, IMG submission 201948) | Peat permafrost microbial communities from Stordalen Mire near Abisko, Sweden - Palsa_T0_2 | ecosystem: Environmental > Terrestrial > Soil > Palsa > Peat permafrost | place: Sweden: Abisko...
GAGACGGAAGCGGTAGGGGCGCGCCTCGACGTCCAGGTACGGGAAGAGCTTCCCGTTGATGAGCATCGCGTCCCCGTAGACCTCGGAGACCCAAGGCGCATCGGGAATGCCGGAGTTCGGGTACTGAAGCTGGCCAGCAGCGTCGAAGAGGCGGTCGAAGATGAAGAGAGGGATGTCGTAGGGCCCGCTCGGCAGGCCAAGCGCCGCTTCGGTCTCGTCGCGAACCAAGAAAGCGCCGAAGAGACCGGCGTACTGGTTCAGCCGCTCGATGCCCATCGCGTGGTCGTGGTACCAGAGTGTCGTCGCCTCCTGCTGGTTGGGGTAATGGTAGAGGGCTGACTTGCCACGGGTGAACCAGTTCTCCGGGTAACCGTCGCTCCTCGCTGGCACCCTGGCGCCATGGACGTGCGGTACCGTACGCACCTCGGGCACATTGGCGCCGGCGCCACAGATGGAGTGGTCGACCGGGAAGAGGTGTCGGTTGGGAAGGGAATTCACCCACTCGACGAGCAGCCCCTGCCCACTTCTGGTCTCGAACGTCGGCCCGGGGACTCCTGTCCCGTAACTCCAGCACCGCGTCGGCTTCACGTCGCGATGGACCTGCACCTCGAGCTCGCGCATCTCCAGGCGGTGGAAGGGCAGGCGCTGTGTTGGCTTCGTGGGGTCGGGCCGCGAGCCACTGGCCTTCACCACTTCTGGAATCGGCAGCGCGTCCACGAAGCGCGCCAGCGAGCTGGCATGCAGGGGAGACTTCACGGGCAAGCCGGGCCGCATCCCCACGTTCAGGACGGTCCGCGCGACTGCCGAGGGCGCAAAGGCGGCGAGGGCGCGACCGCGCGCAGCGAAGGCGGTGGCCACCCCGAGGCCCCTGGCCAGCAGTTGTCGTCGAGAAAGGGGCATGCGGCGACTGTAAGCGGTGGTCTCTCTGGTGCCGGTAAAAAAGGGAGCGGGCACGCGCCGCTTTCTTGCGCGTGCCCGCTCTTCAATGCCTCCAGTGGCTTTAGCGGCTGCTCAGCCGCGTCGTGACTTGGCCGGTCCCCGGGTCGAGGACCAGGGCGCGGTCGCTGGCATTCCTGGTGGCCATGTCAGCCGAGGTGAAGTCGAACATGTTCTCGATGGTGCCGGCGATGGTGTCGAAGGAGCCACCCGGCTGGATGCGCTCCCCGGCCAGCCAGTTGTCCTCGATGAACTTCAGCACCGAGCTCTGGTCGGTCAGCGTGTGGTCGATGAAGTTCTTCTTGGCGAAGGGCGAGATGACCAGGAGCGGGATGCGCGTCCCGTAGCCACAGCGGCCGAGGACGGGATTGCCGCCGTCGGTGCCGAGAAGCGCGGCGGCGGGTGTCGTGTGGCCCTGCTGGACTTGCGTCCCGGTGCACAAGCCGGCGCCGTTGAGTGCATCCTGGGTGTCGACGGCGCCCGCCGGGCTGCCAATCGCGGCCAGGGAGGACGGGTTGACGATGGGCGGTGCCTGGTGGTCATACCAGCCGTCCGAGTCGTCGTAGGCGATGATGATGGCGCTCGTCGGCCAGAACTTCGTGCCCTGCACGGCATTGACGATGCTGATGATGAAGGCCTGCTCGTCGATGGGGTCCGAGTAACCGGCGTGCCCGTCCTGGTAGGCCGGGGCCTTCAGGAAGACCACCGCTGGCAGGTTTCCAGCGTTGAGCGCCGCGAAGAAGTCGTTGGTGTCGTAGTTGTGGTTGGCCGGCTCGGGCGTCGTGCCGTCGACTTCCACGCTGCTGCCGATGGCGGTGACGGAGCTCGGCCGGGCATGCGTGTAGTTGGCGGTGGAGGGGTAATACTGGAACCACACGTGGTGCGGGATGTAGTCCGTCGAGTTCTCGGAGAAGTTGGCCACCGTAGCGTTGGTGAGCCGGTTGCAGCCAAACGTCCCGTTGGGGTTGGTGATGGTCAAATCGAAGCCGCCCATGAAGGCGCCCCAGGTGATGCCGTTGGCGTTGAGCAGGTCGCCGATGTTCTTGCTCGACAGCGAGTTTTGGTCCGTCGCCGTGGAGCAGACGTCACCATTCGGGTCCGTGTCGCCAATCTGCGTGTAGCCGCCGCGCCCGTCCGCCGTGGCGTGGCTCGCGGTGAAGCCGGTGAAGGCGTGGTTGGGGTTCGTCATCCCGGCGGTGGTGCCGGAGATGACGTTGAGGGCCCCTGGCGTCGACGGGCCAAACTGGGACGTCCAGGAGTTGTCGTTCAAGGCGAAGTACTGGGCGTAGTTCCAGAGCGCGGTGACGGTGTTGCCATCGAAGTAGGCCATCACCGCGCCCTTGGTGGCCGATGCCGGAGGGGCGCCGGGCCCCGTCGGTGGCGGACCCGCCGACCCGGTGAATTCGGGGAAGGAGTCCATCAAGCCGGTGTTGGACGCCTCCTGCTCCGGCATGTAGCTGTGCCCCTGGTCCGAGGTGGCAGCCTGACTCGGCGCGAGACGAAAGGGGTTGGCCGCTCCCGCGCCGTTGCCGGCATTGGTGGAGTTGGGGTTGGCCGTCAGGAGGTTGGGGCCGGTCGTCAAGGGCACGAAGCCGTTGTTGGCATCGAGCGGCGTCATGAGGTTGTTGGCGGCCATGGTGCCGGGCTGGAGGTTCCCGCCGTTGGCAGCCGCCGGGTTGGGCCACGGCGTCTCGCCGGTGAGGTTCGCGGCGTGCGGGTAGGTGGCGAAGTAGTGGTCGAAGGAGATGTTCTCGTTGAAGATGACGATGACGTGCTTGATGGGTGTGGCGGTGGCGAAGCCTGCGGCCGGGTCAGGCCCTGACCCGGCGCTCGGGCCTGCGGGCCCCGCATCGCCGCCTGGCCCTGCAGGGCCCGTGGCTCCGGTGGCCCCCTGCGGCCCGGTGCTACCGCTGCAGGCCGCCACCATCCAGATGGCCGCTGCAAGTGTGACTCCAATGCGTTTGAACATTCCCGCTCCCTTAAGCCCCTGAGGGCCGATTGAGGTCCAAAGCGACGACGTCCGTGTTGGAGAACGGGTGGCTGTGTACCGAGGGGGAGTTACGGCGCGATGAAGCTCGGGTTCCGTACGTGTGGACAACGCGCGGACTTGGCAACGAATTGGAAACCCGGCTCGATGGGAGGACGCGGGGCGAAACCACGCTTCGCCACGCAACGCCGGCGTCGCCCGGTGTCGGGCCGCTACAGCGTCACCTCATCGTCACGCCGGGGCGAAGCTCCGCGAGCGCTGCGTCAGGAGCCGCTCACTGCCGCGTCGACGAGGCCCTCAATGGCGGCCAGGTTTTTCTCCAAGCCGTCCAGGACTCCGTACCGCCGCGGGTAGTACGTCGTCGCGTTGAAGCTCACCCACACCTGGCCGCTCGGGTCGCTCCACACCAGCGCGCGGAGAGGCAAGTCCAGCGCCACCAGGGGGCGGGCCACCATGAGCGGCGTCCCGGCCTTCGGGCTTCCGAAGATGAGCACCTGGGCGTCCTGCATGGTGAGGCCGACGCTTCGAGCGCCTGCGGCGTGGTCGACTCGGGCAAACACTGCGAGTCCCTTGGCCCGCACCGCCGCCTCCAGTCGGTCCATCGTCCTCGCCACCGAGGCGTTGCTTGGCTTACTGACGACGTCCTCGGCAACCGCTGGTGCCTGTGTCGCGCTCATGTCCCTTGGGGCCCGCCCTGGCTCAAGTCCGCTCGCCCAGACTGTAAGGCAGCGGCCGTATTGGAGGAATGTCCGCCCGCCCCGTGGCGTCGAGGCACCCCTGGGAGCGCCCCGCCGGCGAAATTTCGGGTTGACATCTGTGGCCGTCACCTTAGGTTGGCGCTCCACCCGGTCGAGTGCCAACCAGGCCGACCCGGAAAAAATCCGAAGTTAATTCAGGAGGTTTCACCATGGCAGCCAAGGAAATCTTTTTCCACGAGAACGCCCGCGACGCCATCATGCGCGGCGTCCGCGTCCTCTCCGATGCGGTGGCGGTGACGCTTGGCCCGAAGGGCCGCAACGTCGTGATTGAGAAGTCCTACGGCTCTCCCACCATCACCAAGGACGGCGTGACGGTGGCCAAGGAGATTGAGCTCGAGAACCGCTTCGAGAACATGGGCGCTCAGATGGTGAAGGAGGTCGCGAGCAAGACGTCGGACAAGGCCGGCGACGGCACAACGACGGCCACGGTGCTGGCGCGCTCCATCTACGAGGAGGGGCTGAAGCTGGTGGCTGCCGGCCATAGCCCGATGGACTTGAAGCGCGGCATCGACAAGGCGGTGGAGACGGTGGTGGAGGAGCTGAAGAAGCAGTCCAAGTCCACCAAGGACCACAAGGAGATTGCCCAGGTGGGCACCATCTCGGCCAATGGCGATGAGGAGATTGGGAAAATTCTCGCCACGGCGATGGAGAAGGTGGGCAAGGAAGGCGTCATCACCGTCGAGGAGGCCAAGGGCCTGGAGACGACGCTCGACGTCGTGGAAGGCATGCAGTTCGACCGCGGCTACCTGAGCCCCTACTTCGTCACCAACCGCGAGCGGATGGAGGTCGAGCTGGATGACCCCTACATCCTCATCAGCGAGAAGAAAATCTCCTCGATGGGTGACCTCATCCCCGTGCTCGAGGCGGTGGCCAAGAGCGGCAAGCCCATCCTCATCATCGCCGAGGACGTGGAGGGAGAAGCGCTCGCCACCCTGGTGGTGAACAAGCTGCGCGGCGTCCTCAACGTGGCCGCGGTGAAGGCCCCCGGCTTCGGTGACCGGCGCAAGGAGATGCTCAAGGACATCGCCGTCCTCACCGGCGGGCAGGTCATCTCCGAGGAGCTGGGAAACAAGTTCGAGAACGTGGCCCTGGGCGACCTCGGCAAGGCCAAGCGCGTGAAAATCGACAAGGACAACACCACCCTCGTCGACGGCGCGGGCAAGAAGGCGGATATCGAGGGCCGGCTGAAGCTCCTCCGCAACCAGATTGACGAGACCACCAGCGACTACGACAAGGAGAAGCTCCAGGAGCGCGTGGCCAAGCTGGCCGGCGGCGTGGCGGTGGTGAAGGTGGGCGCCGCGACCGAGACCGAGATGAAGGAGAAGAAGGCGCGCGTCGAGGACGCGCTGCATGCCACCCGGGCGGCCGTGGAAGAGGGCATCGTTCCCGGCGGCGGCGTGGCCTACGTGCGCTGCCTCCCCGCGCTCGAGAAGCTGAAGCTGGGCGGCGAGCAGGACTTCGGCGTGGAGATTGTCCGCCGCGCCATCACCGAGCCGTTGAAGAAGATTGCCTCCAACGCCGGTCACGAAGGCGCGGTGGTCTTCAACAAGGTGAAGGAAGGCAAGGGCGCCTTCGGCTTCAACGCCCGCACCGAGACGTACGAGGACCTGGACAAGGCCGGCGTCATCGACCCGACGAAGGTCGAGCGCACCGCGCTGCAGAATGCCGCGTCGGTGGCCTCCCTGCTGCTCACCACCGAAGCCATGGTGGCCGAGAAGCCGAAGAAGAAGGGCAAGGGCGGTGGGGGCGGTGGCGGTGGCGGCGGGGCGCCGGACTACTCCGACGACATGGACTACTGAAGTCCTAGGCCGCGCCGCTGCGCGCCGAGGGCACCGCGCCATCGCTGGGACTCGCGACGTAGACCACGTTGCGGGTGCTCTTCTTCCCGCGGTACATGGCGCGGTCCGCCTGGTCGACCAGCGACCGCTTGTCGCTGGCGTGCTCGGGGAAGCTGGCCACTCCGATGCAGACGGTGAGGCGGAGGCCGAAGCCCTCGCGGGAGAGGAAGTGGTGGGCCTCGATGGCCCGGCGGATGCGCTCGGCGACCTTCAGCGCTCCGCCGGAGTCGGTTTCTCGCAACAGCACCACGTACTCGTCGCCTCCCCAGCGCGCGGTGACGTCCTGGTCGCGCGTGCAGGACTTCACCACCCGGGCCGCCTCGATGAGGAGCTTGCTCCCCACCAGGTGGCCGTGGGTGTCGTTCACCGTCTTGAAGGAGTCGAGGTCGAGGAAGAGGATGCTGAAGGGCTGGTGGGCGTCGGCCCGTCCGAATTCCCGCTCCAGCGCCTCGTCCAGGTACCGGGCGTTGTAGAGCTGGGTGAGGTCATCGATGTAGACCAGGTCCTCGGCCTGCTCGATGCGCTCGGCGTGGTGCAGGGCCAGCGCCAGGTGCTGGGCGAGGTAGTTGGCCGTGTCCCGCAGCCCGGCTGGCTCGGGTCCCTCGAGGAGCACCACCGACCAGCCTCGGAGGCCCGCCGTGGGGTCTAGCGCCGGGACGGCCACCCCTTGGGCGAAGTGCGGGATGCCGGACATGGTGAAGGCGCGCGGCGCCTCGTCGCGAAGCAGGCCCTCGCAGGCGGCTTGGACGGCGGACAGGTACTCGCTCGGGACGCCTTCGGCGGCCTCGTGACGCAGCTCTCCCTTCGGGCCGCGCGTCAGCACCAGCGCGGCGTTGGCCTGGCAAAGCTGGACGAAGGCGGCAGCCGCCGCCTCGCCGAGCCGGCCGCGGTCGAGGACGGTGAGCATCCGCTGGCCGGCCTCCACCAGGGCCACGTGACGCCGCAGCGCCGCGTTCTCCTGAAGCAGGTGCCGGGTGGCGAGGGCGCGCGAGACGGCGTGGCGCAGCGTCTCGGCACGCACCGGCTTCACCAGGTATTCGGCGGCGCCGCTCTTGATGGCGCGGACGGCCGGCCCCACCTTGTCCAGGGCGGTGATGAGCACCACGGCCACGTCCGGGTAGCGCTCCTTGGTGTGGCGGAGCACCTCCATCCCGTCGCCCTGAGGCAGGATGAGGTCGGTCACGACGATGTCGAAGGCCTCCCGGGCCAGGGCGGCGCGGGCCTCGCTGACACCGTTGACGGTGCGCACCACGTGGCCAGCGTCGGCGAGGTAGTCGCCGTACACCGCCCGGGCGACCTTCTCGTCATCGACCAGGAGGACGCGTGCCATGGGTGGAAGAACCAGTGAAAAATGCTATCCGTTCCCCCCTCGGCCGGGATAGCCGCACACCAGCGCACGTCTCGACGTCTCAAACTTGACAGCCCTCGTGTCACGCCCTTCCAATGGCCGGGATTTGCTGAAGGATTCCTGAGGCTTTCCTCGAGGCCCTGCCCCATGCCGAAGCAGCTTCTGGTTGCCGACGACTCGCTCACCATCCGAAAAGTTATCGGGATGGTCTTCGCCGTGGAGGACGTGTCCATCACCTACGTGGACAACGGCATCGACGCCGTCGCCCGGGCACGGGAGTTGAAGCCGGACTGCGTGCTGGCCGACGTGCTGATGCCTGGGAAGAGCGGCTACGAGGTCTGCGAGGCCCTGAAGGCCGACCCGGCCACGGCGTCCATCCGCGTGCTCCTCTTGGCTGGAAACTTCGAGCCCTTCGATGAGGCCCGGGCACGCGCGGTGCGAGCCGATGACTTCATCGTCAAGCCCTTCGAGAGCCAGGCCCTCATCGACAAAGTCCGTGCGCTGGTGGGCCTGCCGGCGGGCGTGAGCGCTCCGGCCCGGACGTACGCGCAGGCCTCCCCCAGCGAGCAGGCGCCCTTCGCCCCGCGTCCGAGCGCACCGATGGCTGGAATGCCCGCGCGCCCCCCGCTGGCCGGGAGCGGCTTCACCCCGGCAGCGGGGCTTCCCCGCCCTCCGGGCACGGCACCGGCCAGCGCCCCGCGGCCCATGCCGGGGCCGGCCGGCGTCCCGCGGCCGCCTGGCTCGCCCACCGGCAGTAACCCGACGGTGGGACGCCCATCGGCGTTTCCGACGCAGCGGCCGCCAAGCGGGCCGCCTCCGTCGCAGGCCATTCCCGGGCTGGCCCGGCCACCGGGCCAGCCCTACGTGCCGGCGCCCCCGCGTCCTGGCGTCCCGGCCGGGACGATGCCCGGCGTCCCGCGGCCGCCGGGCGCCTCCCTGCCGACGCAAAGCAACCCGGCCCTCGGACGTCCGCAGCAACCCTACGTGCCCGCGGCACCCCCGCGTCCGGCAGCGCCCTTGCCGTCGCTGCAGCCAAGGGCCCGCGAGAGCTTCGCGCTGGGCACCAACCCTGGAATTCCGGGCCCGGCCTCGCGGCCAGCTCCGCAACCGGTGGCCCCGCCGCCAAGCGTCGAGGAGATGACGCTGGACGTGGGGCTGGTGGACGCGCCCACGCCCATCGGGGGAGCCCCCCAGGCCGACGGGGGCGAGGCGGCGCTCCGGTCCGCGCTCAAGAATGCCTCGCAGGAAGTCATCGAGCGCATTGCCTGGGAGGTGGTGCCGCAGCTGGCGGAAACCATCCTCAAGGAGTACGTGGAGCGGACGATGCGTGAGCGGGAGGCGAAGGCCTGAACGGAGACAACGCGAAGGAACTCCCGAAGGCGTACGAGCCAACCGACGTCGAACGGCGCTGGTCCGAGGCATGGAGAACGGCCGGGTGCTTCCGGGCCGAGTCGTCGTCGGAGAAGCCGCCCTACTGCATCATCCTGCCCCCGCCCAACGTCACCGGGGCGCTGCACATCGGCCATGCCCTGGGCAACACGCTGCAGGACGTGCTCGTGCGTTGGCGACGCATGCGCGGCGACAACGTGCTGTGGCAACCGGGCACGGACCACGCCGGCATCGCCACGCAGCTGGTGGTGGAGCGGGAGCTCCTGCGCACGGAAGGCAAGACGCGGCAGGAGCTGGGACGGCAGGCCTTCATCGCGCGCGTCTGGGAGTGGAAGGAGAAGTACGGCCACCGCATCAACGAGCAGCAGGCGGACCTGGGCAGTAGCCTCGACTGGAGCCGGGAGCGCTTCACCCTCGACGCTCGCGCCTCGCGCTCCGTGGTGGAGGCCTTCGTCCGGCTGCACGAGGAGGGCCTCCTCTACCGTGCCATGCGCCTCATCAACTGGTGTCCGGACTGCCGCACGGCCATCAGCGACCTGGAAGTGGAGCACGAGGAGACGAAGGGCTCGCTCTGGGAAATCCGCTACCCGGTGAAGGGGAGCGACGAGTCCCTGGTGGTGGCCACCACGCGTCCGGAGACGATGCTCGGCGACACGGCGGTGGCGGTCCACCCCGATGACCCGCGCTACCGCCACCTTCTGGGCAAGACGGTGGTGCTCCCGCTTCTGGGACGCGAGATTCCCATCATCGCCGACGCCACGCTGGTGAGCATGGAGTTCGGCACCGGCGCGGTGAAGGTGACCCCGGCGCACGACTTCAACGACTACGAGACGGGCCTGCGTCACCACCTCCCGATGATTTCCATCTTCGACGAGGCGGCCGTCACCAACGCCGAGGCCGGGCCCTACGCCGGGCTCGACCGCCTCGAGGCCCGGCGGCGCGTGCTGGCCGACCTCGCCGAGCAGGGCTACCTGGTGGCAGAGAAGCCGCACGTCCTGAGCGTGGGGACGTGCCAGCGCAGCGGCACGGTGGTGGAGCCCCGGCTGTCCCCGCAGTGGTTTGTCCGCACCCAGCCCCTGGCCGAGCCGGCCATCGCCGCGGTGGAGCAGGGACGGGTGCGAATTTTCCCGGAGAGCTGGACGGCCACCTACTTCCACTGGATGCGCAACATCCATGACTGGTGCGTGAGCCGCCAGCTGTGGTGGGGCCACCAGATTCCGGCCTACTTCTGTCAGGACTGTCCGAAGGACACCCCACCCGTGGTGGCACGGACGAGGCCGGAGACGTGTCCTCTGTGCGGCGGGGCGCGCCTGGTGCAGGACGAGGACGTCCTGGACACCTGGTTCTCGAGCGGGCTGTGGCCCTTCAGCACCCTGGGCTGGCCAGAACGGACGCCGGAGCTGTCGACGTTTTACCCGACCAGCGTCCTCGAGACGGGCCACGACATCCTCTTCTTCTGGGTGGCGCGGATGATGATGATGGGCCTTCACTTCATGAAGGACGTGCCCTTCCGCACCGTCTTCCTGCACGCCATGGTGCGCGACGAGAAGGGCGAGAAGATGTCCAAGGTGAAGGGGAACGTCATCGACCCCCTGGACGTCATCCACGGAGCGCCGGCCGACGCCCTGCCCCCGGCGGTGCGGAACAAGTTCCCGGGAGGAATGCCGGCGTTCGGCGCCGATGCGCTGCGCTACACGCTGGCCTCGCTGACCCAGCAGGGCCGCGACATCAAGCTGTCCCTGGAGCGCGTCAACGGCTACCGGGCCTTCGCCAACAAGCTGTGGAATGCCGCCCGCTTCGTCCTCCTCAACCTGGGGGACTTCGAGCCAGCCAAGTCGCCCCTGGACAAGGCGCGGCTGACGCTCGCGGACCGGTGGATTCTGGCCCGTCTCGAGCGGGTGACGGGGGAGGTGGAGGCTGCCCTCGAGACCTTCCAGTTCGCCGAGGCGGCCTCGGCCCTCTACCAGTTCGCCTGGCATGCCTTCTGTGACTGGTACATCGAGCTCTCCAAGGCAGCGCTCCAGGGGGAGGACGCGGTGGCGCGCGACACCACCCGGGCCGTCCTGGTGCAAGTCCTCGACCAGCTCTTCCGTCTTCTGCACCCCTTCATGCCGTTTCTCACCGAGGAGCTCTGGCACCGCCTTCCGGGCGTCTCGCCGGAGGCCTTCCTGGCCCGCGCCGCCTTTCCGGAAGCCACCGGCCGATGGCGCGATGCGGCAGCGGAGGAGGAGATGGCGCCGGTGGTGGCCGTCGTCGAGGCGGTACGCACCATCCGTGGGGAGAGCAACCTGTCGCCGGCCGCCCGTTTCCGGGCGGTGGTGCAGTCGGAGCGCCCAAACGTCCGGGAGTCGCTTCGGCGGGCGCAGGGGTATGTCCTACCCCTGGCCGGGCTGGCCTCCCTGGAGGTCCTGCCGCCGGGTCCGCAGCCGCCGCAATCCGCCAGCTGGGTGGGGGAGGGGCTCCAGGTCTTCGTTCCCCTCGCAGGACTGCTGGATCTGGGCGAAGAACGTGCGAGGCTGCAAAAAGAGTTGGCCCGCCTTCAGACGGATGTGGCGGGACTGAGGAGAAAGCTGGACAATCCGAGCTTCGTCGCCCGGGCGCCTGCCGAGGTCGTCGAGAAGGACCGCGCACGCGTCGCGGAGCTTGAGCAACGAAGTTCGAGAGTGCTGGAAAACCTGAACCGCATCGAGCCGGAGGGAACGATGTCCGAAAAGACGCCGGAGGAGATGTTCCAGTCCACACCGCCCACGCCATCGAGCGGAATGTTCGGCATCCCGAGCGAGCCGACGCATGAGGTGAGCCCGCCTGCGGCGGCCGCTCCCGCTCCCGCTCCGAGCAAGCCGGCCCCGAAGAAGAAGGCGGCGCCCAAGAAGAAGGCCAAGGCGAAGGCGAAAGCCAAGGCCAAGCCGAAGCGCAAGGCGAAGCGGGGAAAGAAGAAGGCGGCCCGCAAGGTGAAGAAGGGGAAGAAGAGGGCCGCGCGCAAGACGTCCGCACGCAAGGCCAAGCGCGGCAAGCGCAAGGCGGGTCGTCGGACTGCCAAGCGCAAGGGCCGTCGCTAGCGCGCAGGCCCGGTCCAGCGGGAGCTGTACCCCACGTCACGGAATGGACGCCCTCGACCGGCTGATTGACCTCGCGCTGGACGAGGACCTCGGCGCGGCGGGGGACGACACCACCCTGGCCCTCGTCCCTGCCTCCGCGCGGGCGCGAGGCGAGCTCCTGGCCAAGGAGCGCCTTGTCTTCGCCGGTGCCGAGGCCTTCGGGCGCGTCTTTATGCGTCTCGAGCCCTCGGCCGTCGTGGAGATGCTGGTTTCGGACGGGGCGAAGGTGGAGGCCGGGACGACGCTGGCGCGGGTGCGTGCCTCGGCCCGCGCCCTCCTCATCGGCGAGCGCACCGCGCTCAACCTCGTGCAGCGGATGTGCGGCATCGCCACCCTGTCGGCCGAGGCAGCCGAGGCGGTGCGCGGGACACGCCTGCGGGTGCTAGACACGCGCAAGACGTCGCCCGGGATGCGGGCGCTCAGCAAGCTGGCGGTGCGCGCCGGGGGCGCCGCCAACCACCGCTTCGGGCTGTCGGACGGCGTGCTCATCAAGGACAACCACCTGGCCGCCATGGGCGGCGACATTCGCGAGGCGCTCCGGCGCGCGCGGGCCGAGGCGCCGCGGCTCCTGCGGGTGGAGGTTGAGGTGACGTCTTTGGGACAGCTGGAGGACGCCATCGCCGGAGGGGCGGACGTCGTCCTTCTCGACAACATGGACGACGCGGCGGTGGCGGAGGCCGTGCGCCGGGTGGCGGGCAGGGTGGAAGTCGAGGTGTCCGGCGGCGTCACCCTCGCCCGGCTGCCGAAGCTGGCCGCCCTGGGCGTGGACTTCGTCTCGATGGGAGCCCTCACCCACTCGGCGAGGGCCATGGACCTCTCCCTGGAGCTCCTCCCCGAAGGCACCCCAGGGCCATCAACGTCGCTGCCGGACGAATAACGCGACGCGCTAAAGGGAAGAAGCGGGGGGCTTACCGGGCGAGGGAGATGGCCTCGCTTCGCGGAATGCCCTCGGCGCCGGCGAGGCCCCCCATCTCCATCAGCATCGCCGCGGTGGGCGCGACGTCGACGGCCTGGATGCGCTGGGTGTAGGTGCCTGGGCGGACGCTACGCCCGTAGAGGACGAGGGGCACCTGGGCGTCGTAGGCGTACGGGAGCCCGTGGCTCGTCCCCGTCTCGGCGTCGTCGAGGACGGTGAAGGGGCGAAGGAGGAAGAGGACGTCGCCACTCCGGCCGGGAAAGAAGCTGCGGCGGAGCGCACCCTGGTAGCCCTGCAAGTCGTCGCAGCCGCTCAAGTCATCGCGCGCAACGGCCAGGGCCACGCCGGGCTGGTGGGAGAGCCAGGAGGCGGCCGCCCGTCGCACGGTGGGGCCGTCCAGGTGGTGCGCCTCCAGTCCCTTGTCGTCGAGGACCACCTCGAAGTCGCTGAAGGCCAAAAGCAGCGGCGCGCCGTAGGCGCGCGTGAGCTCCGCCTGGAGGCCGGCCTTGAGCGCCGAGGGCCGGACGCGCAACCCCGGCAACCCAGCGGCGACGAGCTCCTCGGGGATGGCAGCGCCGCCGTGGTCGGAGCTCAGGATGACGAGGAGGTTGGTGCGGCCGCCAGCGGCTCGCTCGGCGGCGGCGAGGAGGTCGCCCACTGCGCGGTCCAACCGCACCAGCGCGTCCTGCACCTCCCAGGAGTAGGGGCCGTAGAGGTGGTAGATGCGGTCCAGCGCGCTGAAGCTGACGGCGAGGACGTCCGGAATCTCGTCCTTGCCGAGTTGCTCGGCCACCAGCGCCGTCTTCGCGGCGTCCACCAGGTACTCGTCGAGGTACGGAGAGCTGGCAAAGGCCGCGTAGGACTGCGGACCCGGCGCGGGAAGGCCGGCCGCCAGCGGGTGGGGGAATTTCCGCTTCATCCCCAGGGTGTCGGCCTCGAAGGGCCGGTCGTCCACGCCGGTGTAGGCCTTCTCCGGGAGGCTCAACGTCCAACTGAGCGCGAAGGCCTGGTCGGGAAGGCGCTTCTCGTTGACGCCCCTCACCCAGGCGGGCAACTCCTTGGCGTAGAAGGTGCCGGTGACGAGCCGGCCCACGGCTTCGCTGAACCAGAAGGGCGAGCCGAGGCGGCCGGCGAGGGCGATGGCCGCCCGGGCCTTGCCCGCCAGCACCACCACCTTGCCGCGGCCGGCGGTGAAGAGGCGCAGGTGGTCGCTGAGCGTCTCGGAGAGCATCGCCTCGGGCGAGCTGTCATCCGGGCCGGCCGGAGTCCCGAGGACGGGGTGGCCAGGGTCCCAGAAGATGGGCTCCTCCTTCCCGGTGGCGCGGTTGAAGACGCGGTTACTGACGACGCCGGTGCGCCAGGGGTAGGCGCCGGTGGACAGCACCGCGTGCCCGGGGGCAGTCATGACTTCCGCCTGCTCGTAGCGAGCGTCCGGGAAGAAGGCCCCCTTGTCGAGGAGCGTCGCCAGGCCAAAGCGAAAGTGGCTCCGGTTGCGCAAGAGGAGGTCGGTGCCCAGCGCATCCACGCTGAGGAAGAGCGTCAGCCGGGGAGGACGGGCCAGCGAAGGCGTCCCGAGGAGGAGGAGGACAAGCGAGAGGCCGCGGACGAGGTGAGGGGAGCAGGGCATGGGGCGTGTGCCGACAGAGGATGGGGCGCGAGGCGTCCAGTGGCAACGCCCTTTGCCGGGCCACCGTTGCAGGCCGGGGTGGAGTACCGTGCTCGGCCCCGATGTTCCAAGCGCGACAGCGTGTCATCTACGGCGACACCGACCAGATGGGGGTGGTGTACTACGCCAACTACCTGCGCTACTTCGAGCATGCCCGGAACGAGCTCTTTCGCGCGCAGGGCGGCACCTACCGCGCCTTCGAGGCCGAAGGCCTGATGCTTCCGGTGGTGGAAGTAGCGGTGCGCTACCGGGCGCCGGCGCTCTACGACGACTTGCTCCTCATCAACACCGAGATTTCCGACGCCTCCCGGGTGCGGCTCACCTTCGTGTACGAGGTCCGCCGCGAAGGCGAGGACAGCGTCCTCTGCTCCGGGCACACGGTGCACGCCTGCGTCACCACGGCCGGCAAGCCAGCCCGCCTCCCGGAGCACGTCGTCAAGCTCGTCACGCGCAGAGAGGAACGCTGATGGACAGAAACCTGGCGCTGGAAGTGGTGCGAGTCACGGAGATGGCCGCCATCGCCGCTGCGCGCCTGATGGGGCGAGGGGAGAAGGACCTCTCCGACCAGGCGGCGGTGGACGCCATGCGCAGGGCCTTCGACGCCTTGCCCATCCGCGGGACGGTGGTCATCGGCGAGGGTGAGCGTGACGAGGCGCCGATGCTCTACATCGGCGAGGAGGTGGGGCGCCGCGCAGCGGACGACCCGGCGGTGGACATCGCGCTCGACCCGCTCGAGGGTACCAACCTCTGCGCCTATGGGCGGCCCGGGGCGATTGCGGTGGTGGCCCTCGCCGAGGGCGGGAACCTCCTCAACGCTCCCGACACCTACATGGAGAAGCTGGCCGTCGGCCCGAGGGCCAAGGGCTCCATCGACTTGCGCAAGAGCCCCACCGACAACCTGCGCGCCGTGGCCGCGAAGATGGCGCGCCGGGTGGAGGACTTGACGGTCATCGTCCTCGACCGGCCCCGGCACGAGGGATTGATTGCCGAGCTCCGGGCCGCTGGGGCGCGGATTCGTCTCATCGAGGACGGCGATGTCGCGGCGGCCATCGCCACCTGCTTCGAGGACACCGGTGTGGACGTGCTGATTGGCACCGGGGGAGCGCCCGAGGGCGTCATCGCCGCCGCGGCGCTGAAGAGCGTGGGAGGCGACTTCCAGGGCCGGCTCAAACCGCGCAGCAAGGAGGAGGCAGAGCGGGCCCGGGCCATGGGCGTCACCGACATCACCCGCGTCTACACGGCCGAGGAGCTGGCCCGGGGGGAAGTCATGTTCGCCGCCACCGGCGTGACGGGTGGGGACTTCCTCAAGGGGGTGCGCTTCTTCGGCGGCGGCGCCGAGACGCACTCGGTGGTGATGCGCAGCAAGACCGGGACGGTGCGCTACGTGCAGGCCACCCACAAGTTTGACAAGAAGCCGGGATACGCGCCCTAAGCGGCGCAACGGAGGAGTTCTCGAATGGCCAGCGCCACCCGTTCCATCGTCATCAACGCGCCACCGGAGCGCGTCTTCGACGTCATCGCTGACTACGAGAAGTACCCGGAGTTTCTCTCCGAGGTGAAAAGCATTCGCACCTCGGGCCGGAAGGGCAACCAAGTCGACATCCACTACGAGGTCGACGTCATGAAGCGCATCAAGTACACGCTGCGCATGACGGAGAACCGTCCTACGGGGCTCTCCTGGACCTTCGTCGAGGGCGAGGTGATGAAGGACAACAAGGGGGGCTGGGTGCTCGAGGCGACGCCGGATGGGAAGACGAAGGCCACCTACACCGTCGAAGTAGCGCTGGGGCTTCTGGTCCCGAAGGCACTGGTGACGGCGATGGTCGAGTCGAGCCTGCCCAAGATGCTGGAGTCCTTCAGGAAACGGGTGGAGTCCGCCTAGCTCCTCCTCCCCACCCCACTGTGGGTGACGCGCCTCCACACGTCCAGAGCCTTGCGGGGGCGCCCGAAGCCATTACAATGAGGCGGTGAGCGCAGGGGCCGTTGGAATCGCCCGGCCGTCTCGTGCGTCTCATACGTAGTGGAGGCATCAGCAGTGGAGACGCTGGAAACATTCATCATCGACGAGCAGCGCAAGCGCGACCGTCGCCGCAGTGAGCGTCCGGCCGTCGAGTTGCCGCTACCGGAGCCGGAGCTCGACCGCCCGGTGCGCAAGAGCGATACCGACGAGCAGACGCCGAAGCGCGGCGTGGTGGTCATCGACCTGCTCGGCTGAGTCCCCGGGTCAGCTCCTTGCCCCACCCGGCACCCGGCCATACAACCCCGAAGTACGATGACTGAAATCGCCAGCGTGCGCGCGCGCGAGATTCTCGACTCGCGCGGCAACCCGACAGTCGAGGTCGAAGTCGAGCTCGAGAGCGGTGCCACGGGCCGGGCCGCCGTCCCCTCCGGCGCCTCCACCGGTGTGCACGAGGCCGTCGAGCTTCGTGACCAGGAGCCCGGCCGCTACGGCGGAAAGGGCGTTCGCAAGGCGGTGGCCAACGTCGAGGAGCAGCTCGGCCCGGCGGTGGTGGGGATGGACGCCCTCAACCAGGCCGGTCTGGACGCGCGGCTTCTGGAAGTCGACGGCACGGCCAACAAGGGGAGGCTGGGCGCCAACGCCATCCTCGGCGTCTCGATGGCCACCGCCCACGCAGCGGCGAGCACCCTCGGGCTTCCCCTCTACCGCTACGTGGGCGGCGTCAACGCACGCACGCTTCCCGTCCCGTTGATGAACATCCTCAACGGCGGCGCCCATGCCGACACGCGGGTGGACATCCAGGAATTCATGGTGGTGCCGCTCGGGGCGCCCACCTTCGCCGAGGCATTGCGCTGGGGCGCGGAGGTATTTCACGCGCTGAAGAAGGCCCTCAAGGCACGCAAGCTGTCGACGTCCGTCGGTGACGAGGGCGGCTACGCACCGGACCTCCCGGCCAACGAGGAGGCCCTCAAAGTCATCGTCGAGGCCATCGCCTCGGCCGGCTACCGCCCGGGCGAGCAGGTGGCGCTCGCGCTCGACCCGGCGGCGAGCGAATTCTTCGACACCAAGACGCGTCGCTACCGGCTCAAGGGCGAGGGCAAGGAGTACGACGCCCCGGCCATGGTTGGCTACTACCAGGAGCTGTGCGCGCGCTACCCCATCGTCTCCATCGAGGACGGCCTGGCCGAGGATGACTGGGAGGGCTGGGAGCTCCTCACCCGTACCCTGGGCGGCCGGGTGCAGCTGGTGGGGGACGACATCTTCGTCACCAACCCCGAGCGCCTGGCGAAGGGGATTTCAGCGGGGGTGGCCAACTCGCTCCTGGTGAAGGTGAACCAGATTGGGACGCTGACCGAGACATTCGACGCGGTGCGGATGGCGCACCAGGCCGGCTACACCACCGTCATCTCGCACCGCTCCGGCGAAACCGAGGACGTCACCATCGCCGACCTGGCGGTGGCGCTCGACTCGGGGCAAATCAAGACGGGCTCCGCTTCTCGCAGCGACCGCGTGGCCAAGTACAACCAGCTTCTCAGAATTGAAGCGCAGCTTGGTGGGACGGCGCGTTTTGCCGGGCGGGGCGCCTTCCGGGTGCACGGGAAGGGCTAGCCATCCGCATCCTGGTGTCCAACGACGACGGTGTCCTCTCCGCCGGGGTGGAGGCGCTGGCCGCGGCCATGGCGCCTTTGGGCGAGGTGTGGGTGGTGGCTCCCGAGGTGCAGCAAAGCGCCGCCTCGCATGCCATCTCCCTGCACCGTCCGCTGCGCATCCGCAAAGTGCGGGAGCGCTGGTACAGCGTGGACGGGACGCCCACCGACTGCGCCTACCTCGCCATCCACCACCTGATGAAGGACGAGTTGCCGCGGATGGCGGTGGCCGGCATCAACCACGGCCCCAACCTCGCCGACGACGTCATCTACTCCGGGACGGTGGCGGCCGCGATGGAGGCCAGCCTCCTCGGGGTGCCGGCGGTGGCCTTCAGCCTCGTCTCCAAGAAGCCCTTCGACTTCGCGCCCGCGGCGCGCTTCGCCCGCGCGCTCGTCGCCGCCGCGCTGTCCGACGCGCTCCCGCCGCGGGTGCTGCTCAACGTCAACGTCCCCGAGGGCGAGCCCGAGGGGTACGCCGTGACGCGCCTCGGCCGTCACAGCTACGCCAACGCGGTGGTGGAGAACGTCGACCCGCGCGGGCGGCGCTACTACTGGATTGGCGGGAATGTCTACGAGCACGAGGACATCCCGGGCAGTGACTGCAACGCCGTCCTCGACGCGCGCATGGTGTCGGTGACGCCCATGCGGCTCGACCTCACCGACGAGCCCCTCATGGAGCGGCTCGCCTCCTGGAAGCTGGACGGTTTTCGGCGCCAGCCGGCGGAGGCCGGGTGAGCAGCGGGAGCCGCCCCGGGCGCTGGCTCGCGCTCGGCTGGCTCCTGCTCGCCGCCTGCGCCGGCGGGCGCGCCGGGCAGCCCGCCGGGCCGCTCCCGGCCTGGGCCCGCGCTCAGCCGAGCGCCACCCATGCCGAGCCGGAGGTGGTGCGCGGCGTCCACCGGGTGGAGAAGGGCGACACCTGGTTTCACATCGCGCGCGCCTACGGCCTGACGGCCGACGAGCTGGCCAAGGCCAACGGACTCGAAGTCACGACGCCGCTGACGGTGGGCATGCAGCTCACCATTCCCGGGCCGGTGGAGTCCTCCGCGGGGGCCACGGCCTCAGGCGAGCACCCGACGACGGAGCCAGCTGGCCCGCCGCCGGGCGCGAAGGCCTGGGAGATGGCGGTGGAGCCGCGCGCCGGCCAGCCCTTGCCGGCGGAGCTTCTCCGGGCCTTCGAGGCCGGCAACATGCCTGCGGTGGAGGGGCCGGTGCCCCCTGAGCTGGCCCGGGCCTTCGACCATCCGACGGAGCCCATGCCCCATCCGGTGACGCCGCCCGCTCCTCCACCGCCGGCCGAGAAATCGACGGCCGTCTCGGCAAGCATCGGGCCCCCGCCTCCTGGAGCGCCGGCGAACCAGAGGCCGTCCGCGACGGCCGGGCGGCCGCCCCTCGGTGCCCGGCCCACGGCGGCCACCGCGCTGGCCGGCACGCTGCAGTGGCCTTTGCGCGGCGTCCTCTACGCGCGTTTCGGGAAGAAGGGGCGCGAGCCGCACGACGGCATCGACTTGGCGGCGCCAGCCGGCACCCCGGTGAAGACGGCCGGGGAGGGCGTGGTGCTCTTCGCCGGCCCGCAGTCCGGGTATGGCCTCATCGTCGTCGTGGGGCACGAGCGCGGGCTGGTGACGGTGTACGCGCACAGCCGCGACTTGCGTGTCCGGACGGGGCAAAGCGTCCGTCCAGGCCAAGTCATCGCCACCGTCGGAGAGTCAGGAAAGACGAGCGGGCCCCACCTGCACTTCGAGGTGCGGGTAGATGGCGAGCCGGTGGACCCGGTGCGCTTCCTCGGGCCGGTGCCGGCCCCTTAGCGCAAGGGCTCCTCCTTGCGTTTCGGGACTGGCCTGTCCTCACCGTCGACCGCTCAGGGCGTCTCGGCGAGCTTCTTCGACAGGTCCCGGAGGTAGCCGTCGAGGGTGGCGGTCTGGGAGAAGACGAAGCGGGCCACGCTACTGCGGGAAGAGGGTGACAGTTCCATTGCCTGCGCCGCCGGTGCCCGTCGAATCCGAGGGGCTCGTGCCGCTGTTGCACGAACTGCCACCGCTGCCTCCGGCACTTCCCGGGTCGCCATTTCCACCCGCATAGCCGCCGCCTCCACCGGCGGCACCGCCGGCTTCAAAATAGCCTGCGCCTCCGCCACCGCCGAATCCGCCTGCGGTCGCGCCCCCAGCAGGGGCAATGCCCGCGACTCCGCCCAGACTTCCATCCGTGAAGGAGGCCCCGCCCGTGCAGTACGGCGCGTCATCCGCGCCGTCGCCGCTGAAGCCGCCGCCGCCCGAGCCCCATCCCGGGTTTGGAACGGCTCCGCCGCCTCCCGTCGCTGTGCATGCGCCGAGCGCAGCCTGTCCGCCGGAACCGGCGGCGTTGTCTCCCCCGCCTCCACCGGCGGCGATGAGCAAGGGAGTTCCCGCGGAGACGACGTAACTGGCTCCGCCACCACCGGCGCATTGGTCTCTGCTGCTGCTGCCTGTGCCTGCTTGACCGACGACAACTTGCAACACCGTCCCGGCCGTCAGTGAAAAGATGCCACTCTCGACCGCCCCGAGTCCGCCTTCGAATTGACTCGTGCCACCTGCGGCACCGGAGGCGGTGATGAGGTACGTGTCCGTCAAGGACACCGTCAACGACTGTAGGCCGCTCCCGGTCACCGTCACCTCCCCGTCCAGCGGCGTCCCGGCGTAGGCCTCTGTGCACTGGGTCTGAGTGGGGCCACTGGCGCCCGAGGCGCCGCAGGAGGCAAAGGAAAGGACTTGGGCGGGGCCGCAGGTCACTACGACAGCGGTGACGTTGCTGCTCACGACGGGTCCGCCGCTGGCGCTGACCGTGCAAAACTGAGCAGGCGAGCTGGGCTGCGTCAGGACGCTGACGGAGTAGGGCGAGCCGGTGGCAACCGGTGTCGCGAACGTGAAGCTTCCGTTCGTGTTGACGGAGAGGTCGTCACCGCCATTGTCCTGAAGGACGAGCCCATGACCGGTCAGTCCGCTGACCGTTCCGCCCACCGAAAAGGAAGTGTTCACGCAGGTGACGGCGATGTTGCTGACGCTCTGGGATTCGACGACTCCCCCGTTGGACGAGACGCTACACCGCTGACTCGGAAGGTCTGGCTGGGCGCTGATGGTCACCGCATAGGGCGAGCCGAAGCTCAGCGGGGTCGCGAACGTGAAGGCTCCGTTGCGCGAGATGAGGAGCGTGTCGCCTCCGTTGTCTTGCAAGGCCAGCCCGCTCCCGGAAAGCCCGTTCACCGTACCGCTCACCGTGAAGGGTCCGGCAGGAGACGGACTCGACGAGCAGCCGATGAAAAGCAATGAAGCGCAGAAGAGGGCTGCCGAGACGTGTCGGAGCATTCGACCTTTCGAACTGGACTTGGACTGGAAGCGGATTGGCTCTACGGCTGGGCACTGCGCGCTGAACTGCGACACCCTTGGAACTGCGCCCGGTCCGGAGCGTTGCTGAGAGAGAGGAGCACGATGCTACCGACCCTCGGTTTTCTTGAGAACGCATCCACAGTGCGGCCCGACATGCAGCACAGTCACGCACACGAACGTCGGCCGCACGGAGGGCCGTCGCTGTGCGCGAGCTGTGGTGAATCGCGAGTGTCCAGCGGGTCGGAAAACACCAACCTCGTCCGGCGCTACAGCCACCTGTCCAGCGAGAGGCTTTTCAACAGGCTGGGGGAGACGCAGCCGAGGACGAGAAGCGGCACGGGGATGAGCCAGCAGCGAGCGGCGCACTGCCACGGCCGATGCTGGCGCTTCGTCCGCCACCGCGCCATGGCCAACGTCCTGTTGGCCGGCCCGTCAGTGGACCTTCCGGTACACGCCCACCACCTGCCCAAGAATCATCGTTGAGCGGAACTGGGACTTGTTGACGTAGATGGGGCTCATCGTCCGGTTGGCGGGCTGAAACCGAATCCGGTCGCCTTCCGGGTAGTAGCGCTTGCAGGTGGCCTCGTCGTCGATGAGGGCCACGACGATGTCGCCGGACGAGGCGCTGGGCGTCTTTCTGACGAAGAGGTAGTCGCCGTCGTGGATGCCATCGTCAATCATCGACTCGCCCTTCACCCGTAGGGCGAAGACTTCCTTCCCGCTGCCGCCGAGGAGAAAGCTGTCGATTTTCACCGAGTCCTCGACGTTTTCCACGGCGAGCAAGGGGACGCCAGCAGCCACCCGGCCGAGGAGCGGGACTTCCACGAGGTTGGCGTCGCGGCGGCCTGCGCCGATGCCCAGCACCAGCCGGGCCCGCTTGGTCGGCACCAGCGCCCGCGACTGCTGCTCGCCGCGCAGCACGTAGCCTTTGCGCTCCAGGGCCTTGAGGTGGTCGTTCACTCCATTGGTGGAGCGAATGTCCATCTCCTCGCCGATTTCCCGGATGGTGGGGGGGTAGCCGCGCTCCTCCGTCTCCTTGACGATGAATTGGAGGATTTCGCGCTGCCGTCCGGTGAGCTCTTCCATCGTCTTCCCTCCCCAGGGGGCAGCCCCGGAGGGCCGCCGCTGCCAAGTTTCCTGGAAAGACACGGTGCCTGAACGGACGTGCAGAGTCAACCGAATGTCGCTAAAGTCACGTCGGTCCGGGTCTGTGCCCCGGGATAGGCTCCGCTTCGGACGTGGAGGGGCTCACGCTGAGGCGCACGGGCGCCATGGTCGTCATCTGTGTGGGCCTGCTGCTCGGCGGCTGCCGGAGCGTCAGCCTTCGCGATGGCGTGGTGTCCACGTCCGACACCAGCTACCGCATCGGCCCGGTCGGCGCCGACTGGCACCAGGTCAACCTCAGCGGCAGCGACTTCGCCTGGGTGACGAGCCCGGCCGACTACGCCTTCTGGGTGAACTCCACGTGCAAGGAGTACCAGGACGTCCCGCTGGTGGCCCTCAACCGACAGCTGCTCATCGGCTTCACCGACGTGCAGAAGGTGGAGCAGCGGACCGACACCCTCGACGGACGCGAGACCCTCTTGACGCACTACATCGCCAAGCTGGATGGGGTGCCGCGCGAGCTCGGGCTGGTGGTGGTGAAGAAAGACGGCTGCATCTACGACTTCGCCTATGTGACGCCGCTCGGCGGCTACGTCGCGCGCGCCGGTGACTTCCAGGCCTTCTTCAACGGCTTCGCAACGGTGCCGAAGTGACCACCGAACCTCCTCTTCCGGCGGCGGAGCCGGAGGAGCGCGAGTCCCTCGCCGAGCTGGTGGGCGAGGAGCTGGAGCAGATTCTTCCCTTCCGGGCGCGGGCGCTGCAGGCGCTCAACAGCCTCGGCGGCTGCTTCGTCCTGGCCGGCCGGGCCCTGGTGCGGGCCTGGCAGCGCCCGGTGGACCTGAAGGCGCTCATCTACCAGGTGGAGTCGCTCGGCGTCCGGTCCCTCTCCATCGGCAGCTTCACCGCCATCTTCGCCGGGCTCGTCATCTGCTTGCAGTTCGGTTTTTTCCTCGGACGCTTCGGCGTGGCGCACACCGTGGGCAAGGTGGCGGTGCTGACCATCTTCCGCGAGCTCGGGCCGGTGCTCACCGCCCTCACCGTGGGGAGCCGCATCGGCTCGGGCATCGCCGCCGAGCTCGGCTCGATGAATGTCACCGAGCAGCTGGACGCCATCCGGGCGCTGGGCGCGGACCCGGTGAAGAAGCTGGTCTCGCCGCGCCTGTGGGCCTGCATCATCGTCCTGCCGCTCCTCACCGTGCTGGCCGACGTGATGGGGATGGTGGCCGGGGCGCTGGTCGTCGATTTCGAGTACCACATCCCGCTGGTGCAGTTTTACGAGTCGGCGCTGGACACGGTGAACCTCAAGGACTTCTTCTCCGGGGTGGGCAAGGCCGTCGTCTTCGGCGCGATTGTGGGAGCCGTCGGCTGCTACCAGGGGTTCCGGGTGACGGGTGGCACCGAGGGCGTCGGCCGGGCCACCACCGAGACGGTGGCGGTGGCCTCGGTGTCGGTGCTGGTGGCGGACTTCTTCCTCACCAAAATCCTCCTTCTGGTGCTGTCCTGAGCGACGGCGGCGACATCATCCGTTTCCAGGACTTGCACAAGTCCTTCGGCCCGAAGGTCGTCTTCGACGGTCTCACCCTGGGCGTGCGCCCCCAGGAGACGCTGACCGTCATCGGCGGCTCTGGTACGGGCAAGAGCGTCCTGCTCAAGTCCCTCATCGGGCTCGTCCATCCGGAGTCCGGGCGCATCGACTTCAAGGGCCAGGACATCACCTACTTCTCCGAGCAGCAATTCCTCGAGGTCCGAAGGCACGTGGCCTACGTCTTCCAGGGCGCGGCGCTCTTTGACTCGCTCACCGTGGGGGAGAACATCGCCTACCCGTTGCGCGAGCACTTCCCGGAGATGGAGCGCGAGGAGCTGGCGGACCGGGTGGCGCGCACGCTGAAGCTGGTGAACCTTCCCGGCATCGAGGCCATGCGCCCGGCGGACCTCTCGGGGGGAATGAAGAAGCGGGTGGGGTTGGCGCGGGCCATCACCACCCAGCCGGAGGTCATCCTCTGGGACGAGCCCACCACCGGGCTCGACCCCATCAGCACCCGCATCATCGAGGACCTCATCCTGAGGATGAAGGCCGAGCTCGGGTGCACCTCCATCGTCATCACCCACGACATGCCGTCGGCCTTCTATGTCTCGGACCGGATAGCGCTTCTGGCGAACCGGAAGATTGTCCAGGTGGGGACGGTGGCGGAGATGCAGGCCAGTCGAAACAGCGAAGTGCGCGCGTTTCTCGATGCGCGCTTGCCGCGCACCGAGAGCCGAGGAGTGGTGGCATGACGCAGGAGACGGCGGAACAGAAGGAGCGCCGAACCATCGTCCGCGCGGGCGTCTTCGTGGCGCTGGCGCTGGCCTTGCTGGCGGTGGTGGTGGTCCTCATCGGAAAGGCCAACCAGGTCTTCGACCGCCAGGTGAGCTACCACATGTATTTCGAGAACGTGGAAGGCCTGAAGACCGACTCGCCGGTGTGGGTGGGTGGCCTGGAAGTGGGCCGGGTGAGCGCCATCGGCTTTCTCAGCGACGTCGAGGACCGACGCGTCGACGTGAAAGTCGACCTGGCCAAACGCTATGCCAATCGCATCCGGACGGACTCCGTGGCCCGCATCTCCGGGCGCGGCGTCCTGGGGGACAAGGCCATCGACATCTCGATGGGGTCCTCGAAGGCCGACCCCATCCCGCCCGGTGGCGAAATCCCGAGTGGCTCCTCCGGCGAGCTGGCCACGCTGCTCAAGCACGGCGGCGAGGTGCTGGAGAACATGGTCGTCATCACCAAGGACGTGCGGCGAGCGGTCAACGCCTACGCCGACCCGGCCCTCAAGGACGACATCGCCTCGACGCTGGCCTCGTTCCGCAGCATCTTCGGACGCGTGGAAAACGGCCCGGGCACCGTGCACGCGCTCATCTATGACAAGCAGACGTCCCAGGACGCGCAGGCCCTGGTGGGGCGGCTGTCCTCGGTGGCCAACCGCGTCGACCAGGCGGTGAACCAAGTCGACGCGCTCCTGGAGGCGGCGCGGACGGGTCCCGGCGCGCTGCACGCGCTCTTCTACGACGCCCAGGGCGGCAAGGCCGTCGCCGAGCTGGGACAGGCGGCCGGCGAGCTCGGGACCCTCATCCACGATGCGCGCACTAGCCCCGACGGAGCCATCCACCAGCTCGTCTACGGCGACAGTAAGCACCTCTTCGCCAACCTTGGCGGGGTGGCCGAGGACTTGAAGGCCATCACCGGCACCATCCGCAGCGGCGAGGGGACGCTCGGGGCGCTGGTGAACGACCCCTCCGTCTACGACGACCTGCGCACCATCCTCGGCAACGTGAAGCGAAACTACATTCTTCGACAGCTCGTCCGCATCACGCTCACCAATGGTGGCGAGGTGGACAAGGCCGGAAAGCCCCTCGGCCAGGTGCCGCCGCCGGCGCCCACCCCGCAGCCGACGGGCCCCCAGAAGCCGGTGCCGCCGCCGTGACACCGCTGCGCTTCGGCCGCGCCCTTGCGCTTGGAGCGGCCAACGGGTTTTCCCGCCCCGGGCCGGCGCTCCTCCTCGGGGCGGCATCCGCCTGCAGCAGCGTCTGCGCCACGCTTCTGTGGATGACGGGACTGGCGGCCCTCCTCGAGGGAGGCGTGCACAAGCGCCTCCTCGGCCTCGTCGTGGCCGCCCTCATGTCCTGGCTCCTGCAGGCGGCCATCCTCGGGGGCGCCGTGCACCAGACGGGCGCCGCGCTTCGCGGCGGCCCGGTGCTCCCGCTCTTTGCGGCCATCGCCGCCGCCGCTCCGCGGGCCCTTCCGTGGGCCGTCCTGGCGGGGGCCGCCGTCCTGGCCTGGAATGGTTGGGAGCTCCTCGTCGGTGGCTCGGGGCTTCTCCTCTTCCTTCGCGGGCTCCTCCACGGCCGGGGGGGCGGGCTCCTCGGCGCACTGGCCCTGGCGCTGGTGGGTAGCCTCGGGCCGCTGTGCGCCCTCTTCCTCCAGCTGGTGGCGGAGATGGCGCTCGTGCGCTCCGTCGTAAGCGACGAGCCACCGCCGGTGGCAGGCTACGAGGCGGCACGGACGCTGCTCGCGCGGCCCTGGGCCCCCTTGGGACTCCTCTTCTTGACGGCATTCCTCGCCGCCGCGGTGGGTGGCGCGGCCGCCGTCCTCTCCAGCATGGGGCCAGCACGCCCGCTGCGCCTGCTCGGGGCGGCGGCCATCCTGCAGGTGGCCATCGCCAGCCTGGCCATGGCCGTGGCGCAGCTGGTGCGCCTTTCCTCCTTTGCCGCCCTGGAGCTCGGGCGGACGGGGGAGCTCGGACCGGCCGCAGCCCCTCCCGTCCCGGCACCGCCCGCCCCGCGGGCCGAGCTCGTCCTGGACACGGGACAGGTGCTGACTGCCCGCGTCGTGGAGCCCCCAGGCGGCGGGACCCCGCCATGAAGCTCGAGGGGGTGCACCACGTCGCCCTGCAAGTCCGGGCGCTGGGGCCAATGGTGGCCTTCTACCGCGAGGTGCTGGGGCTTTCCGTCGTCGCCGAGCATTCGGGCGCTGACGGCAAGCTGCGCAGCGTCTGGCTGGGGCTTCCAGGGGCCTTCCTGGCCCTGGAGACGGTGAGGGCCGAGGCGCCGGCCCCGGCGCCTTTCCGCAACGAGGCGCCGGGCTGGTTTCTTCTCGCCCTGCGCATCGCGGCCGGGGACCGGGAGCGGGTGCGCGCGGAGCTCAGCCGGGCAGGCGTACAGGTGGAGCACGAGACGCGCTGGACGCTGTACGTGCGGGACCCGGAGGGAAACCGGGTGGCCCTCAGCCACCACCCCCAGCCCGCGGACTAAAGGCCTCGCTAGTTCCCGCTGGGCTTGAGCGCGACGTCGTACTTCAGGGTGTCGTTGGGGCGGATGGCGAAGGACTCCTGCCAGACCGCGTCCCCGAGCGTCACCTTGAGGTGGTGGGTGCCCTCGTAGACGGGAATCTCCGGACCCGGCCTCGTCCCGAGGACGCGCCCGTCCAGGGCCAGCGACGCCCCGTCCGGCATCTTCACGCTGAGGGTGCCCCGGCCGATGGTGAAACTCTGCCGCGTCACGCCTTCCTTCCCCACCAGGACGGCGCGCTTCAAGTCGATGCCGCGGGCCTTGTCGATGAGCTCCACCACCCGTTTGCCGGGGGCGGCCGGCACGGTGACGGGGGACTTGCCCACCTTCACGCCGTCCAGCGTCACCTCCACCGAGGGCTCGACGGTGAGCTCGAGCAGCGTCGTCGGGGAGTGGCCGAGGGCCGGGGGTGGGGCGAGGCGGCCGTCCGAGGTGGAGGTGGCCGGGGGCGGGGCGAGGGCCTTGGTGACGCCGGCGGGGGACGCGTCGGTGCGCGTCTCCGTTCGCCCGGGGTCCCTGGAGGCCAGCGGCTGGGGAGGCGAGGTGGCCGGGGGCTCGGGGGTGATGGCGGTGGTGACGGCCGGGGGCGGCATGACAACCATCGGCCGGGTGATGGCGCTCCGGCTCGCCCAGACGATGGTGCCCACCACCCCCAGGGCCACGACGGTGCTGATGAGGAGCGGCAGCTTGCTGCGCCACTCCCGGGGTGCCTCGGCCTCGTGCTCCAGGGCGTGGACCGGGACGGCTTTCGGCGCACGGGCCAGGGCCTCCGCCTGTCGGCGAGCCTGCGCGGCCCGTGCCTCGTTGAGCACCTGGGTGCGGGCGGCGCGGGGCGAATTCTCCTTCGGGAAGTGCCGCTCCATGAAGGCCGCGACGTCTCCGTGCGGTGCGAGCGAGAGGGCCTGGTCAACTGCGTCCCGGAAGGCGAGGGCGGTGGGGTAGCGGTCCGAGGCACGTTTCCGGGTGGCGCGCTCCAGCACCGGCACCAGCTCGGGGGGAATGTGGTCCTCCGGCCCCATCGGGAGCGGCGCCGCGACCACCGCATGGTCCACGTCCGGGTCGCCCTCCCAGGGCTTCTTGCCGCTCACCATCTCGTAGAGGAGAAGCCCGAGCAGGAAGACGTCCGTCTGCGGAGTGCTAGCCGTCCGGCCGCCGATAATTTGTTCCGGGGCCGCGTAGCGGCGGCGGTTGACGACTCTCAGGCCACTGGCCTCGCGGGGGGCGACGGCCAGAGCGCCGTAGCCGGAGGCCTTGGCCTTGCCGGCGTACGTCACCATCACCGTCTCCGGGCGGATGTCCCCGTGCACCATGGGCGAGCCGTCGTCGTTGCCGGCGAGGTGGGCGTAGTGAGCGCCGAGCGCCACGTCGGCGACAATGCGGGCGGCGATGCGCGGGGGCAGCGGCGCCACCAGGTCCAGCACCTGGCGCAGCGACTCCCCGTCGACGAATTCCACGACGCGGGCCAGGCCCTCGGGCAGCGTGGCCAGCCCGAAGACGGTGACGATGTGCGGATGGTCGAGCTCCGAGGCGCGGCGGGTGTCGCGCCTGAGTTGGCTCGCGCGCTCCTCGTCCTTGCCGAGCTCGGCCGGCGCCCACACCAGCACCACCGCCCGTCCCGGGCCGCTCGTGGAGTCTTCCAGGCCGAGCACGGCCGTCGAACGGGTGCCGGCCAAAAGGGGCCCGACCGGCCTGTACGTGGGGTTGGGCATTCGCCGGGGCGGGATGCTACTGCGGTCTGCGCACCCGTCTCAAAAACGGAACCCCAGGGGGTAGGTGGAGCCCCCCCGCCGCACCGACAGCAAGACCCCCCGGCCCTGGTCCGCCATCAATCCGTCTCGGAAGGCCTCCAGGCTGGCCACCGGGGAGTTGTCCAGCCGGGCGATGACGTCCCCGGCCTGAATCTCCATCTGCGCCGCCTGGCTTCCGCGGCGGACGGCCACCACCAGCAACACCCCCTTGGCCGTGGAAACTTTCAGTCCGAGGCGCTCCCAGGCCAGCGCGTCCACGAGGGTGGCGGGAAACTTCTCGGGCGTGACGGTGAGCGCGAGCTCGTGGCCGCCCCGGAAGACGCTCAGCGCGAAGGACGTCCGGGCCGGGTAGCCCCGGAGGCGCGCATTGAGGTCCTCCACGTCCGACACCGGGGAGCCTGCGACGTCCATCACCACGTCCCCGGCGCGGACGCCGGCCACCGCGGCCGGGCTACCGGCCTGGACGCGCTCCACCAGGACGCCGTGGGTGTGTTCCCACCCCAGCTTCCGTCCCATGGCCGGGGTGAGGGGAATGGCGGTGATGCCCACCCAGGCCGGCCGCATCTTTCCGAAGCTCTTGAGCTCGGCCACCACACGGCGGACCTTGTCCACCGGGATGGCGAAACCGATGCCGTGGGCGCTGGCCAGGATGGCGGAGTTGATGCCGATGACGTCGCCGTCGAGGTTGAGCAAAGGACCACCGCTGTTGCCCGGGTTGATGGCCGCGTCGGTCTGCAGGAAGTCGTCGAAGACTTGGTCGTTGTCGGCCTTGAAGGTACGGCCAATGGCCGACAGCACTCCCACCGTCACCGTCTTCTGCAGGCCGAGGGGTGAGCCGATGGCCACCACCGTCTCGCCAATCATCAAATCCGCCGACGTCCCGAGCCGCGCCGCCGGGAAGGGCCCCTTGGCCTGGATGCGCAGGACGGCCAAGTCATTGCCCGCGTCGCTGCCCACCACCTCGGCGTCCAGCTCCCGGCCGTCGGCCAGGACGACGTGAATGGCGGAGGCGCCGCGGATGACATGGTCGTTGGTGACGATGATGCCGGAGGCGTCGATGAGCACGCCGCTCCCGAGCGACTGCACCGTCCGGCCCTGGGAGGGGCCGCGCCCGGTGAAGAGCTCCTCCATGGTCGAGCCATGGAGGTGCTTGTCCACCGCCTGCTCGGTGCCGATGAAGACCACCGCCGGGCTGACTTTCTGCACCACCTCCACCACCGCCGAGCGCCGCTTGCTGATGTCGGCCTGCGCCGAGGCGGCCAGGGCCAGCACCGCCAGGGCGCAGACGCCCCGGGTGCTCGCCCGCAGCGCTGAAGGCCGGTGCGCAGTCAGGCGCCGTTCTCCCAAACCAGCACCAGCTTTCCCACCGAGGCGTTGCTTGCCATTCGCTTCAGCGCACGGCGCACCTCGCCTGCCGGGAAGACAGCGTCCACCACCGGCTTCAACTCTCCGGCGGCGAAGCCCGGAAGCACCTCGGCTTCGAAGGCTCTGGCCAGGGCGATTTTCTCCTCGAGCGGACGGCTTCGAAGAAGCGTCCCCAGAAGGTGCGCCCGCTTCCCCATCAGCTGCCGGAGGTCGACCTCGGCCTTGACGCCGTCCTGGGTGCCCACCTGCACCAGAGTGCCACGGTAGGCGAGGCAAGCCAGGGACTCGGCCAGGTAGCGGCCCCCGACGAGGTCCAGCACCACGTCCACGCCCTGGCCAGAGGTGAGCGCCAGCACCCGGTCCGCGAAGCGCGGCTCGGCGGCGTCCACGACGAGGGGGTGGAATGGGGCGATGTCCGCGCAGCGCTGGAACTTCTCGGCAGTCCGGGCGGTGCCGATGGCCTCGCCCCGGTAGCTTCGGACGAGCTGCAGGGCGGCCGTCCCGACGCCGCTCGCCACGGCGTGGATGAGCACCCGGGCGTGCGCTCGAAGGCCTCCCTGCAGGACGAGCGCGTCGTAGGCGGTGTAGAAGGCCTCCGGCACGGCGGCGGCCTGCTCGAAGGTGAGCTCCGCTGGAATCCGCAGCGGCTCGCGCTCCTGCGTCACCAGGCGAGCGGCGAAGGCCCCCCCGCCCGTGAGCCCCATCACCCTGTCCCCCGGCTTGAGGCGCTGCACCTTTGGCCCGGTGGCGACGACTGTGCCCGCGTACTCGAGGCCTGGAATGTCCTGCGGGACGTCGGGCGGCGGGGGGTAGCGGCCCAGCACCTGCAGCAGGTCCGCGCGGTTGAGGGCCGTGGCGTGTACCTGGACGAGCACGTCCGCCGGACCGGGAATGGGCTCCGGGGCGTCCGCCAGCTCAATCCCGTCTTCGTTCCCGGGACGGAGGATGCGCAGGGCCTTCATGGTTTGGCGTCCCGTTTAGCACCAACCGGCGAGGGTAGCGCTGGCGCCCTGTCGGCGGTTTTGGTTATGGAGGGTCCGTCCATGGCTGCCGTTTGCCCGACTTGCAGCAAGCCCGCCCCGCCGCGGCCCGAGAACCCGAGCGCCCCCTTCTGCTCGGCGCGGTGCCGGCAGGTGGACCTCGGACGCTGGTTGGGGGAGGAGTACCGGGTGCCGGACCGCTCGCTCGATTCAGAGGAGCGTCCACCACCCGGCGCCTCCGAAGAGGACGAGAGCACCCGCTGAGCTCCATGGCCGGCTACGTCGACTTGCACTGCCACCTGCTTCCGGGGGTCGACGACGGCGCGCGCACGTCGGAGGACTCCCTGGAGATGGCCCGGGCCCTCGTGGACCTGGGCTTCAGCGCCGTCGCGCCGAGTCCCCACGCCCGGCCCGAGTTCGCCTCGGCGGAGGTGTGCGCCGAACGTCGGGGCGCGCTCGAGGAGGCCCTGGCCGCGGCCTCCATTCCCTTGCGCCTCTATGTCAACGCCGAGAATGCCCTCATCCTCGACGGCTTCCTCGAGGGCCTGGGGACGGCCAGCTCCCGTCCGGTGAATGGCGGCCGGTACGTCCTCGTCGAGGCCCCCTACCACGCGCCAGTCCCGGCGCTTCCGGACCTCGTCTTCCGCATGGTACGCCGTGGCGTCATCCCCCTCTTCGCGCACCCCGAGCGCTGTCAGGAATTCGAGCGCCCAGGGCGTGCGGCGGAGGTGGTGCGGCTCGGGGCGCGACTTCAGCTGGACCTGGGGGCGCTGGTGAATCGCTACGGGCCGGGCGCGCGGAGGCTGGCCCGGACCTTCCTGGAGGACGAGCTCTACGCCGTGGCGGCCACGGACTTGCACGGCCCGGTGGATGCCCGGGTGTGGGTCGGGAAGGCGCTGGCCGAGCTCGAAGCGCGGGCCGGCGCCCCTGCGCTTCTGGCGCTTCTGTCCGAGCATCCGCAAAAGGTGCTGCTCGGGGAGGCACTCCCGTGAAACGGGCCCTGAAGCTCGCCGCCAGCCTCGCCGTCACGCTGGCCTTCACCGCCTGGGCGTTTCGAGACACCCACTGGTCGGAGCAATGGGCGAGCCTCCAGGCGGCCCACTACGTCTGGCTGCTCCCGTACCTCGTGGTGCTGGCGGCCATCCATCTCTTCCGGACGCTGCGCTGGGGGTGCTTGCTGTCGGGACTGGCCCCCGTCCCGTTTCGGCCGCTCAACGATGCGAGCGCCATCGGGTTCATGATGCTCCTCGTCCTGCCGTTCCGGCTGGGCGAGTTTGCCCGGCCCTTCCTCATCGCCCAGAGGACGACCATCCGGCGAAGCGCGGCCATGACGAGCGTGGTCCTGGAACGGATTACCGACGGCGTCTTCGTGGCGCTCCTTCTGCGTGGGCTCCTCTTCTTCGTCCCCCACGGCGCGCCGGACGTGCGGCTGGTGCGCATCGCCGCCAACGTCATGTTCGCCATCTTCTTCGGCGGCTTGCTCTTCCTGCTCTTCGCCGCCTGGCACCACGACAAGGCGGTGGGGATGGTCCGCAAGCTGGTGGGGTGGGCGAGCCCCGGGCTGGCAGAGAAGGTGGCCGGCATCGTCGATGCCTTCGTCGGGGCGCTCAAGCAGCTCCCTGGACGGAGGCAGCTCGCGGCCTTCTTCGCCTACACGGTGGCCTACTGGGCCATCAACGGCTTCGGCATGTGGCTTCTGGCCACCCGGGGCTTCGACCTGCCGCTCAGTCTCTTCCAGAGTTACGTGCTGCTCTGCGCCCTGGTGGTGGGGGTGATGATTCCGGCGGCCCCGGGGATGATGGGCACCTTCCAGGCGGCCATCCGGGTCGGGCTGGCGCTGTTTCTGCCGGGCGAGCTCGTCCGCGGCGCCGGGCTGGCCTACGCCAACGTCCTCTGGCTCTGCCAGACGGGACAGCAGATTGGCTTCGGGTTGCTCTTCCTCTCCCTCGACCACCTCTCCTTCAGGGACGTCGCGGGCCGCCTCGAGCGCGCCGGGGACGTGACGGAGCCGCAGAGGGGCTGAGCGCGGGGCGGACGGGCAGGGCAGGGGCCAGGACGGGAGCTGGCCAGGCGCGGAGCGCTCTTGGCCCCGCGGGGGCCTCTCCCTCGCTTACAGCTGCTGGTCGAGCCAGGCCAGGACGGCCTCGCGGATGCTCTGCGGCGGCTGCGTCAGCGCCGGCGCCGGGAGGCTTGGCCTGACGGGTCGCCCGTGAAAGTCGAAGACGAGTAGGGGGCGCTCGGAGGGCGCCGCGGCCGTCGCCTGACGTCGAGCACGTGCGGGCATGGCCACCGGGCTATTCCTCCTTGGGCGCGGCGTCGTACTTGCGGAGCAAGTCATCGACGGCTTCGCGGAGGTATTCGCTCTGGGCGATGCGGGTGCGGCGCGAGAGCGCCCGCAGACGGCGGACGTCCTCCTCCGTCACCAGGACGTGGGTACTGACGGTGTCGTCGTTCTCGACGACGTCCGGGGCTGTGGCCTGTGTGGCGGCCGACGAATCGGGCATGGCGGACTTCCCTTCTCTTGGGGCGTCGCGTGGCCCGCTACAGCGAGTCACGGGCCTGTGCCCCGATGAGCAGGGATGGTCGAGCCGGCTATGGGACCTGTCAAAAAAAAGGGCTGCACGGACGGCCCGGCGCCCCGTCCCCGGTGGCCGCGAGACGCCCGGGACGGGCCCTGGGGGAGGCGAAGACGTCTTCCTTCAGCCCGAGGAGGGGCCCTTGGGCTCGAGCTCATCGAGCCAGAACTCCCCCGGGGAGCGGGTGCCCTGCGCCCGCCGGTCCTTCTCCTGGGAGCGAAGCTGCACGCGCCGGATTTTCCCGGACACCGTCTTCGGCAATTCGGTGAATTCGATGGCGCGGATGCGCTTGTAGGGGGCGAGGCGCTCCTTGCAGAAGAGGAGGATGTCCCGGGCCGTCTCGGCCGTGGCCGGCACGCCCGGCTTGAGAGCGACGAAGGCCTTGGGAAGGCTGGTCCGCACCGGGTCAGGGCTGGGCACCACGGCGGCCTCGGCGACGAGGGCGTGCTCGATGAGGGCGCTCTCCAGCTCGAAGGGGCTGATGCGGTAGTCGGAGGACTTGAAGACGTCGTCGCCGCGGCCCACGTAGTGGAGGTAACCCTCGGCGTCCAGCGAGGCCTCGTCGCCGGTGCGGTAGTAGCCGTCGGCCATGACGGCCCCGGTACGCTCCGTGTCGTCGTGGTAGCCCACCATCAACCCAAGCGGCCGAGGGGAGAGGCGCAAGGCGACCTCCCCCTCCTGGGCCTCACGGCCCTGGCCGTCGAGGAGCACCACCTGGTAGCCCGGGAGTGGGCGTCCCATGGAGCCGAGGCGCACCTCCTGGCCAGGCGAGTTCCCCACCAGCGCCGTCGTCTCCGTCTGCCCATAGCCGTCGCGCACGGTGAGCCCCCAGACGCGGCGCACGCGCTCGATGACTTCCGGGTTGAGGGGCTCCCCGGCGCTCACCAGCTCGCGCAGGGCGCCTGGCCTCGGCCCCAAGTCATCGAGAATCATCAGCCGCCACACGGTGGGCGGGGCGCAGAAGGTATTGACGCCCACCTTGTTCAGCCACTCGACGGTGCGGCGCGCCGAGAAGCGCGCCTGCTCCAGCACGAAGATGGTGGCGCCGGCATTCCAGGGGGCGAAGAAGCTGCTCCAGGCGTGCTTGGCCCAGCCCGGCGAGCTGACGTTTTGGTGGATGTCCCCTTCGCGAAGCCCAATCCAGTACATGGTGGAGAGGTGGCCCACCGGGTAGCTGGCGTGGGTGTGCAGCACGAGCTTCGGCTTGGCCGTCGTCCCGGAGGTGAAATAGAGCAAGAGCGGGTCCGTGGCGCGCGTCACTCCTTCGGGCCGGAAGCTTGCCGGGCCGGCCAGTGCCTCCTCGTAGGGCGTCCACCCGGACGCCGTTCCAGACACGACGAGCCGCGTCCGCACCGCATCCAGCCCGGCGAAGCGCTCGGCCACGCTGGCATCGACCACGGCGTGCTTGACGTCGCCGCGCGCCACGCGCTCCTCGAGGTCCTTGCGCGTCAGCTGCATGGAGCAGGGGACGAGGACGGCGCCGAGCTTCATCGCTGCCAGCACCACCTCCCACAGCGGCTGGACGTTGGAGAGCATCACCAGGAGCCGGTCGCCGCGCGCCACCCCCCGGCGGCGGAGGTCGCCGGCGAGTCGGCTCGAGCGCTCCGAGAGCTCGGGGAAGCTGGACTTCACCTCGTGACCCTCGTCGTCGGCAATCCACAGGGCGGTGCGGTTGTTTCCGCGGGCGTAGACGTCGAACCAGTCCAACGCCCAGTTGAAGTGCACGAGCTCCGGCCAGGCGAAGCGCGCCACCGCCGCCTGGTAGTTGTCCCGCTCCTCGAGCAGGAGGTTGCGCGCCTGCAGAAAGGTGTCCGTCGCGGCCATCCGTCCTCCCGAGCAGCCTCTCTCCTCGACTGCGGGAGGACACTACCAGGAGTGGCGTCCGCGGCAGCCACCACCGGCGGTCTCTCGGCGCGTGCCGCGCGGCGTCGCGGAAAGCGTCAGTTGACGGCTGAGGCGGAGACGGCTCGCAACGGGCTGAGCACTTCCCGCACCCGGCTGGCAAGCGTCTCCGGGGTGATGGGCTTCTGCAGAAATTCCGCGCCAGCGATGTGAGCGCCATTGGCATGCGACGCGCCGCCGATGTAGCCGGACATGTAGAGAACCTTCAGCGTCGGGCGGGTGACCACCAGCCGCTCGGCCAGCTGCGGGCCGCTCATGCGTGGCATGACGACATCCGTGAGCAGCAAGTCGATGGGTTCCTTGTGCTGCTCGCAGACGATGAGCGCATCGCCGCCGCTCGGAGCCTCGAGGACGATGTAGCCGCACTTCCTGAGGATGGCGCACACCAGGACGCGAACGCGCTCCTCGTCTTCCACGACGAGGACCGTCCCGGAACCAGGCAGGATTTTGCCCTCCACGGCCTTCTCCGAGGGCCGAGGCGAGCTCGGGCTCCGGGCCACGTTGGTGACGGGGAAGAAGGTCTTGAAGACCGTCCCGCCGCCGGGCTTGCTGAAGGCCCAGATGGCCCCGCCGCTCTGCTGGATGATGCCGAAGACGGTCGAGAGGCCGAGGCCGGTTCCCTTGCCGACTTCCTTGGTCGTGAAGAAGGGCTCGAACATGCGCGCCTGGGTCGCGCTGTCCATTCCGATTCCCGTATCGCTGACGGCCAGCATGACGTGTGGCCCGGGCCTGGCGCCGGCGTGGTCCAGGGTGTCGCGCTCGCTCAGCAAGACATTGGCCGTTTCGATGGTCAGCTTGCCGCCGGTGGGCATCGCGTCCCGGGCGTTGACGGCAAGATTCATGATGACCTGCTCCATCTGCCCAGGGTCGACCATGATTTTGAGGAGGGTGGGGCCGGCGACCGAGACGAACTCGACGTCCTCGCCGATGACCCGCCGGAGCATCTTCTCCATCCCGGCGCAGACGTCGTTGAGGTCGACGATTCTCGGCTGCAGCACCTGCTGACGGCTGAAGGCCAGGAGCTGCCGGGTGAGGCTTGCCGCCCGCAGGCCGGCCTCGCGGATGGCCTCGAGGTCTGCCCGCTTCGGGTCCCCGGGCTCGAGTCCGTCCGCCAGCATTCGGCTGTAGCTCAGGATAACCGACAGGAGGTTGTTGAAGTCGTGGGCCAAGCCCCCTGCCAGGCTCCCGACCGCTTCCATCTTCTGCGACTGGCGCAGCTGCTCGGCGCTCTGGCGGAGCGCCTCCTCGGCCTCCTTGCGCTCGATGGAGTGTCGAATCACCCGCTCCATGAGCTGGGGCGTGATGTCGCCCTTCACCAGGTAGTCCGCTGCGCCGGCCTTCATCGCCTTCACGTCGACGTCGTGAGCTCCCTTTCCGGTCAAGAGAATCATCGGACCGCGGAAGCCCTCGGCAATCGCCCGTTCGATGAGCTCGAGCCCGCTGTCCGGGCCCAGGCGGTAGTCGACCAGACAGACGTCGTGCTTGTTCCGAATCTCCACCAAGGCCACGTCGAAGCCTCGGACCCAGACGACTTCGAAGCTCGTGCGTCCGTAACTTTTCAAAAGCCTCCGCGTGAGGAGGTAATCCTCCTCATCGTCCTCGACCAGCAACACGCGGATGGGGTCGTCGTTCACGCTGGGGTTGGCTCAAACCCATTGGGAAGCTGCACGATCTGGAACCAGTACTGCCCAAGCACCAGCATGACGTCCGCCAGCTTGGACAGAGAGACGGGCTTGCTGATGAAGGAATTGGTTCCGAGGTCGTACATCTTGGCGATGTCCTGCTCGGCCTTGGAGGTGGTCATGACGACGACCGGAATCCGCCGCAGGACGGGGTCCGCCCGGATTTCTGCCAGCGCCTCGCGCCCATCCTTTCGGGGCATGTTCAGGTCGAGAAGGATGAGCCCTGGCGTTGGCGAGGACCCGGGCTCGGAGTACTGGCCGCGGTGGTGGAGAAAATCCACGAGCTCTTCACCATCCGCAACCATGTACAGCGCGTTCGCCAGGCGATGCTTTTCCAGCGCCTTCCGCGTCATCTCGCGGTCTTCCGCATCGTCATCAGCCAGCAGAATCACAATGGGCTTCTCGACGGACGTCATTGCTTCACTCCAGTCTTCTGAAAGAGGGGCATGGTGACGACAAAGGTCGAGCCCTCGCCCGGGTGACTGCGAGCGGTGATGGTGCCGTTGTGGCGCTCGACGATGCGGCGGCAGACGGCCAAGCCGATGCCAGTGCCTTCGTAGTCGCCCCTTCCGTGAAGCCTCTGGAAGATGGTGAAGACCCGGTCGAGGTACTTCTCATCGAAGCCGATGCCATTGTCGGCGAACGAGATGCGGCAGGTGGCCGCAGTCTGGGTTCGACCATTGGCGTCCGGATTCGTACCGAGGCTGTCGATGATTTCGGCGCTGACCCGAACCACGGGCGGGACGTCCTTCCGGTGAAACTTGAGCGCGTTCCCGATGAGATTCTGGAAGAGCTGGCGCATCTGGGTGGAGTCGCTGGCCACGGTGGGCAGCGTGATGACCTCCACCTTTCCACCAGTCTTGGCGATGCGCGTTTCGAGGTCCGACAGCACTCCGGCGACGACTTCGTTGAGGTTGACCGGGACGAAGGGCTTGCCCTTGGAGGAAATCCGCGAGAATTCGAGGAGGTCCGAGACGAGCGTGGTCATCCGCGTCGCCGCATTCTGGATGCGGTCGAGGTAGTTGCGGCCCTCGTCGTTGAGCGTCTCCGACTGCTCCTCGATGAGGCAGCTGGCGAAGGCCTGGATTTTTCGAAGCGGCTCCTGCAGGTCGTGCGAGGCGACGGTGGCGAAGTCGCTCAGCTCGCGGTTGCTTTGCTGGAGTGACGCCGCGGATGAACGGAGCTGCTCCTCCGTCCGCCGGCGTCCGTCGATGTCCGTGCAGGTTCCGAACCAGCGAGTGATGGTTCCGGCCTCGTTTCGGACCGGCAGGGCACGCGTCAGGTACCAGCGGTAGTCGCCATCGTTTCGCTTGAGTCGGTACTCGATTTCGTAGGAGTCCCCCGTCTGGATGGCGGAGTGCCAGCGGTCCATGGACTCCTTGAGGTCATCGGGGTGGACGACGTCAGCCCAGCTGGCGTCGCCGCCAGGCCCCTCAATCCGTCCGGTGAACTCGTACCAGCGGCGGTTGTAATAGTCGAAGTAGCCGTCGGGACGCGCACCCCAGACGATTTGAGGCATCGCGTCTGCGAGCTCGCGCAATTGCCGGACGCCATCACGGAGCGATTGCTCGGTGAGCCTCCGCTGCGTGATGTCGCTGTGAATCCCAGCCCACTCCCGGATTGTTCCGTCTTCGTTGAAGACCGGCACGGCGCGGGCCGAAAAATACCGGTACTCGCCATCATGGCGCCGCAGGCGGTGCTCGTATTCGCATGGCTCGCGCGCTGCGACCGCCCGCTCCCACTGCCGCTGGTCGGTCGCGCGGTCATCAGGGTGCACCGCATCGAGCCAGCCGAGACGCTGGTATTGCTCCAGCGTCTGTCCGGTGTAGGCAGCCCAGCTCGGTTGTTCGCCCACCATCTCGCCCTTGGGGTTTCGCGTCGAGATGACCTGGGCCAGCGCCACGACCAGCGACTTGTACCGGACGAACTGTAAGCGCAGCTCCTCCGCCGCCCGCTCGGCGAGCTTTCTCTGCGTGATGTCGCTGTGGATGCCGGCCCACTCACGAATCGTCCCGTCGTCGGTGAACACCGGCACGGCGCGCACCGAAAAGTAACGGTACTGGCCATTCCGCCCACGCAGACGGTGCTCATACTCGCAAGGTTCGCGGGCGACGACGGCGCTCTCCCACAACTCCAGGTCCATCGCCCGGTCATCGGGGTGCACCGCCTCGAGCCATCCGTGCCTCTGGTATTCCTCGAGCGTCTGCCCGGTGTAGGCCGCCCAGCTGGGTTGCTCGCCCACCATTTCGCCCTTGGGGTTCCGCGTCCAGATGACTTGCGCCAGGGCCAGGACGAGGGACTTGTAGCGGACGAACTGCAAGCGGAGCTCCTCTGCCGATTGCTCGGTGAGCTTTCTCTGCGTGATGTCGCTGTGAATGCCGGCCCACTCGCGAATGGCGCCATCGTCCGCAAAGACAGGCACGGCGCGGACGGAGAAATAGCGGTACTCGCCGTCGTGGCGACGCAGACGGTGCTCGTACTCGCACGGCGCGCGCGCTTTGACGGCGCGGTCCCACAGCTCGAGGTCCATCGCCCGGTCGTCCGGGTGCACGGCATCGAGCCAGCCGAGGCGCTGGTATTCCTCGAGCGTCTGCCCGGTGTAGGCCGCCCAGCTGGGTTGCTCGCCCACCATTTCGCCCTTGGGGTTCCGCGTCCA